>Ga0272440_1003165_pt1 | contig 12425 bp, 16 predicted proteins | sample SSMMMBAug17_FD_192440 | JGI IMG/M metagenome (GOLD analysis project Ga0272440, IMG submission 192440) | Marine sediment archaeal communities from Little Sippewissett salt marsh, Falmouth, MA, United States - SSM-MMB-Aug17 | ecosystem: Environmental > Aquatic > Marine > Wetlands > Sediment ... | reverse complement strand
CCGCCTGCTTTCCACGAGTTAGAAAAGCTATTTTAGGAATTTTCAATATTACATACTCTAGTTTTTTGTGTTGTTTTTCCATATATATATAATATATTATATATTACAAAAAGTCAACTTTTTTTATTTTTTTTATTGACTTTTTATTATAACTATTATATAATTAAATAAAACAAAGGAGTGAAAAATGCCTTATCATTGTAATAAATGCACGATTGAAAACACAATCAAAGCGGAAGAAGCTTTGAAAAAAATGATGAAAAAAGTGAATAAAATGACATTAGCCGAGCAAAAAACAGATATTAGAAACGCACTGTTTCAAGAAATACGTGATAAATATGTAAATATTTATCGATTTTGCGAAAGACACCCCGAAATAGAGATTTCTTATAGGCACATGTATCGTATTATTGAAACATGCAAGGTCGATATTATTTCAAACAAGCTACTTGAACAAATTGCAAACGCACTCGGTTATGATATAGAATTTAATTTAGTTAAACGCCGAATCGTTGATTCGGATTAACGGGCGTTGCCCGTAATATAAATATTACCGCTTAAATCTGTGTAGTGGTAGCATGGAAGCAAGCGAAGGAAAGAGCCCCAAAATAATAAAATGTGTTTTACCACGTCGAAAAAAAAGTTATATTTTTGTTGTCCCCCTAACAAAAAAGCCCTCTCGGTATAGCCGTGCGCTTCAATGCAAGAGGGCGAATTTAAAAAAAGAGGAGTAAAAAATGAGTTTTGAAATTAAAACAGCAAATAGGCAACAAGCAAAAATCAAGATATTGCTTGCGGGTGTTTCTGGAAGTGGAAAGACTTATAGCAGTCTACTTCTTGCAAGTGGATTGACGAAAGGCGATTATTCAAAAATTGGAATAATTGACACTGAGAAGGGAAGTGCAAGTCTTTACGCGCATTTAGGAAAATTCCTAGTAATTGAGCTTGAAACACCGTACACACCCGAACGATATATTGAAGCTATTACGGCATTTGAAAAACACGGCGTTGATGTCATAATTATTGATAGTATTTCGCATGAGTGGGAAGGTGAAGGCGGAATACTTGATGAGCATGCGAATATGAGCGGGAACAGTTTTACAAATTGGAAAAAATTAACGCCACGTCATAACCGATTTATAGAAAAAATATTAAAATCAAATTGTCATATAATCGCGACCAGTAGAAGCAAGTCAGATTATGTGATGAATAATGAAAATGGCAAAACGAAAATCGAAAAACAAGGAACAAAAGTTATCACTCGCGACGGTGTAGAATACGAATTCACAATATCATTTAATCTGAACTTGCATAATTTTGCCGAGTGTGAGAAAGACAGAACCGAGTTATTCAAAAACAAAGGTATTTTTCAGATAACACATGAAACGGGCGAAAAAATATTAAATTGGTGCCAATTAGGCGATACAAAGCCAAAAACGGAAATAAAACCAAAAAATATTGAAAAACCTACAAAACCAAAACAAGATGAAAAACCTAAATTGACAGATGAAGAAGAAAAAATAAAAACTGAATTACCAAAACTGTTTGAGAAATTGCAAATTTCCGAACAATTAAAAATTCGTTTCCGCGCATTAAAAATGAATGGATTACAAGTTTATTCATTATTAAGCGCGATTGATAAAAAAGGATTGACGGCAGAAAGTTTAACTTTTGCAACCGAAATTGATGAATGGTTACGCATAGAAGGTTTTGAAGATGAAATTCCGTATTAAAAAAAGGAGTAAAAAATGGATATACCCCCTATCGCAGGAATAATACTTATTGTAGTATATATAATTGTCATGATTTTAATTGTGGTATTGGATGAAAACCCGTTTAAAAGATGTAAAGAAATTGCTACTATAGATGTAAAAGGTAATAGAGTAGTAGTTTTTCGATGCAGAAATAAATTATTTTCCTTTCAAAAAACAAAAGCGCGTACTGCAAAGGAATGGTTGGAAGAACATACGCGCCGTATTGAATACGAGGAGTAAAAAATGAGTTTAAATTTATATGACTTATCATCATTGTACAAAGAAGCACTTGAATGCGCGATTGATAAAGAAACTGGCGAAATAAAAGATGATGAAATGTTTGAATTACTAGATGAAATAAACGAACAATACGAAGAAAAAATAATAAATTGTGGATTGTACTATAAAAGCCTAATAGCTGAAGCAAACGCTATCAAGGAAGAGGAGCGAAAATTATATAATCGTCGAAAATCTATTGAGAATTCTGCGCAAAGATTTAAAGATTATATTGAACTCAATTTAAAAACGGGTGAAAAAATCAAAGACGCTCGAATAATTATTAATTGGCGCAAAAGTACAAAGCTACAAATTGACGCGGAAGTGAAAGACAACCCGACAATTTTACCCGCTTTGTTTTATCGAACAAAGACTGAAATTGAAAAATCAAAAATATCTAACCATCTAAAATCGGGTGGAGAAGTAAAAGGTTGTAAATTAATAAAATACCAAAATTTACAAATAAAATAAAGGATAAAAAAAATGATTAAGTTTTTAATCTATTCGTTAATGTTTGCTATTGTATTATTAGTTATTTTAGTTATATACGATAATATTAATATTGATTGGCAAGCAAAAAATGAAAAACGTAAAAATAAAACCATTGATAGAATTCCTCTTGATAAGGATTTAAAATGAGTAAAAATTTTTCTAAAAATAATACTGGCAAACGAAATGCAAAAGACTTTTATCAAACGCCGTATAGTTTAACGCGGGAATTTTTAAAACGTGAAAAGTTTCAAGGAAATATTTTAGAACCCGCAAGTGGTAAATGCGCGATTGTTAAGGTTTTGAAAGAATTTAATTATATTGTTAAAAATAGCGATTTAAATACTGGTGATGATTTTTTAAATTTTGATGAAAATAATAAATTTGATAATATTGTTACTAACCCGCCTTATTCCTTATTTTTACAATTTATATTAAAATCAAAAAAAATTGCAAGAAATAAAATAGCAATGCTTTTACCTTTATTTTATTTGCATGGTCAAGAACGTTTAATAAAACTTTGGAGTGATAAAGAATTTCCGTTAGCAAAGGTTTATGTTTTTAGCCGTTATCCAATGCTCTCCGAAACACTTAGAGAAGATGGAAAATTTAAAACAGGAATGCAAGTTTATGCGTGGTATGTATGGAAAAAAACTTATAAAAATGAACCCGTTATAAAATGGATTGACGTTAATAAATATGTTTTACGAGGTAAAATAAATGAGCAAAAATAATGAGCAGGCTATAATCGGCGTTGACTTATCGCTTTCAAGCACGGGAATATCAGTGCGTAATATTGACAGATACGATTTTTATAATATAAAAACGTCTAAAAAAACAAATATTTATGAACGTTATATCGAAATATCAAACAAAATTATTGAAATTGTAAAAATGTATATATCATTAGAACCTATTATATATATTGAAGATTACGCTTTTTCTAGAAAATCGAAAAGCGTTCATAAATTAGCCGAGTTAGGCGGAGTAGTAAAAACCGCGATTTATTCAAAATTAAATGTTGATTTTATACCCGTGCCAATAACATCATGGAAAAAAAGAATATTAGGTAACGGACGTTTAAAAAAATCTGAAATAAAAAAAAGAGCAGAATTAAAATTTAATATAATTTTCAATAATCAAGATATTTGCGATGCTTTTTGTGTAATGAAATACGGTGAAGCTGAGCAAAAATTAAAAGGATATTAGGAGTTAAAAAAATGGATTTAAATAGTGTAATATTAATCGGACGTCTTGTAAAAGATGTTGAAATTGAAACAACAAACACTGGAAAAAATTATTGTAATTTTTCCATTGCAGTAAATGGATATAAAGATGACGACGTTTCATTTATTTCATGTAACGCATGGGAAAAAACGGCGGAATTGCTCACTAAGTACTGCGGGAAAGGCAGTAAAATCTGTGTTGAAGGTTCATTGAAACAGGACAGGTGGGAGAAAGACGGAAAAAAACAAAGTAAAACAAAAGTATTTGTTAATCGTGTTTATTTTCTCGATACAAAAAATAATAGTGAAAAAAAATCAAGTGAAAATAGTTTTGATTACTAATAGTCCCTCTTTTTTTCTAGGCGTAATTGTTGTTAACATTGCGCCTAGTTTTTATTTTTTTTTAAAATAGTTAGGAGTAAAAAAAATGAAAATAAATAAAAATTTGATAATAAGTTTTGAAGATGATATTGAAATTATGCGTGATAAAATATATCAAAATTCTGTTAATCATGGTTGGCATGAACAAAAAAGAAGTGTTGATGAATATTGCGCGTTATTCCATTCCGAAGTTAGCGAAGTGCTAGAAGAGTTAAGGGAACAAAATCCCGAAGAGATTTATTTTATCGATATTGAAAACGGTGAAAAAATATTTGATGATAAAGAAAATTTTGAAACTATGGGCAATATTATTGATAATTATGATTATAATAATTTTGACACAATCAAAAAATATAAACCGTGCGGGTATGGTATAGAGATTGCCGATTTAGTTATTAGACTTTTAGATTTTTCCATTGAATATCACACAATGCCATTAGAAATTAATAATCGAACGATTGATGAAAATTATCATTTAATAGAAAATTTAAACAATTTCGAAATAATAAATATTTTGCATAATTTAATTTGTGATATTCCTTATGATGAAAATGCGTTTGATAAGTTAATTTTATATTGTTTTTTGTTTGTATCGAAGTTAAAAACTGATTGGAGCTTGCAAGAGCTTATTGAATACAAACATAAATTTAATTTGACACGACCAAAAAAACATGGAAAGAGATTTTAAAAAGGCTAATAAGAAAATCTATAACTAACTTGTTAAGTTAGTTTTGATTGACGCGTCGTTGACGTGTATATATATATCATTACAATATTGTGATGAGAAAAATACAAAATAATTATCTAATGTTAAGGGCGGCATTCGACTACCGCCCTTTTTTTATCCCGCAATAGCGTTGATTAATATATTTTTGTGGTATGATTAGTCGATGTGCTATTTTAAAAGCCCGTGTGCGCAATACTCGCAAGCCTTTTTATAGTTTTTTTGTTAGAATAACCGCAATAATAGTCGATATGACACCGAGCAGCGCAATTATTATTGAAGTACGATTTTTTAATTTTTCCGTTTTTTGTGTGGTTTTTTCTTTGTCTTTTGCTTCGGTTTTTGCGTTACATTTTTTCTCATGTGTTTCTATACTGTCATTAATCGCATGGTTAATCATGTCGGGAAGTCTTGAAACTAGATTTCCGACGCTTGCTTGAAATTCAATAATCAACTTTTCAAGTTCATTAATCTTATTATTAATACGATTTGATTTTTCGTGTAACTCAGCAACATCGGAATTGAAACCCGTTCTCAGATTGTCAATCTTTGAATGAAGTTCGGATAGTATCATTAAGTCATTATTGATTTCGTTCATTTCTTTTTTTGCCCCCTTGAAAACATATTATTTGACTGTATTCTGAAAAGCAGTTTTTCAATATACGCTTTAATTAAAATTTCCCTATTCGCTAGATTTTTTCCGTTTTGTAAATCAAGCCATAACCCACCGCTTTTATTTTTGAATTCCACTTTCGGCAGACTTGGTTTTTTGGGAAGTGGAATTTCCCATGGGCGATAACGGTAAACTATCCGAATACAACTTGTTAAGAAAATTTGTAAAATTATTAATAGACTTATAATTGTTAACTTTATTAATTTGTTTTTGTTTTTTTTCATCAATTTGTTTTTCCTTTTCAATAATAGATTTATAATAATTTATGTAGTTTTCTTTTTCCTGTAACCTAGTTTCAAGCTCATAAACCTGCGCTTTGTATTTGTTGACGCACTTTCCTAATAATATCACGGTTATAGACAAGCCCGCAATCAATAATATAATACCAACTGTCATATATTTTTTCGCTCCATTTATAAAATTCTGAAATAAACCCATACATAAAATCTCCTATACTTTTATCGGCTTGATTGACGGTGTAATAATTGTACTTGCGTTTTGTATTTTTCCGCCGTTCTTAATAATATCCGTTACCTTGTCCCAAGGTATCTGATTTATTAACTTGTCTTTTTTACCCTTATATATTACGCCTTGATACATGACTAAAACACCGCAAGCAAGTATCAAGGGAATAATTACCGTTTTCCAATCCGCCTTATTTATCACCGCGTAAATTCCAATGACAAAACAAACGATAATAAATAATACAATTAACACGTTACAAATAATTTTTGAAGTCATGTTTAAATCCTTTCGAATATAAATTCTAATATTTTTGCCAAAAGCAAAATAAAAGCTATAATAAAACCAAATTGTAAAACTTTGCTCAAAAACTGAAAAAAACCATTGTCAAAATTCATTAATTCCCTCTCTTATTTCTAATATATACGCGCCTTCCCGCGCGTTCCATTTTTTCGAGAAAAACAACATCGGGTCAATTATCCCGCTGTCTTGAAAAACCTTTAACGGTGCGTCTAAAAAATCAGGATTTTTAACAACGGTTAAATGTAAATGTATATTATCAACGTCAACACCAGAAAAACCCATTTTACCGAGCGTTTGTCCCTCTGCAATATATTCGTTTTCTCTAACAAACATTTCGTTTAAATGCGCATATGCAAAACGGAAATAATTATCACCGTCGAAACTATCAACTATTACGGTGTTTCCTGCGCCCGCAATAACTCCAGCGAAAACGCAAGCTCCGTGCAACATTGATTGAATATCAAACTTTAATCTTTTTTCATTTTGCGCGTCTTTTTGTTCTCTAGTCATTCCCTGCCAATGTCCAGAACTGGCGGGTATTGTATCAAGTCCCGGGTGTGTATTTGATAACCCGCGAATAAAAATAGGTTTGAAATGTGGTAATGTCATTTATTATTTCCTCCCGTAACCAATGCAATTAATATAACTGTCATTATATGTCGTGGCTTCGACATCAAATTTGCCTAGTCCGTGAATTATTGGAATTCTATTATTTGAAAAATTCCCCGTTAAATCTGAAATAGCCGACGGTGTAGCGGCTAAGGTTATTTGCGTTGTTGTTGCATAGTTTAAATAAGAAAATATTTTTTTCGGTGTTCCGTCATGTCTAATATACGTTTGTACTTCAATATCATTAACATCGGGCGGAATAATATCGAACAGATTATACACTTTATCAACCGCACCCGTTGCCGTTTGAATTGCCTGCTCAGTAAAATAAAAATAATCGTCATTATTGACAAATTCACGAATATTGCTACTCGAATTAATATATATTCTAACTCCTGTATCATTCCAACCACGCGCGCCGATAACCGAAGCAAGCGCACCCGTTGAATAATCATAAGGTTTGAAATTGTCAACTTGATATACAGTTGAACCGCTTGCAAAATCTGTTTTTTCCAACGCTTGATTAAGCGTTAATACTGTAGCCGTTCTACTATCAATATATAATGATTTTGACGGGTCATAATTCGCAGCGGAAAACGCACCGTCTTGATAAAAAATAGGGGTTTCGAATTCGTCCGCGTCTTCCCAAACTACAAACCGCGCGTCCTCAGGAAATAACAAACCTATATTTTTGCTATCTACCTGTGCGAGTGTTAATGTTGTAGTGGGTGAATCATCGGAAAATGTTGTTTCTGGCATATACGAAAACCCGAAAGCCAAATCGCCACTACTATCCTCGTAAGCAATTAATATTTGCCAACTCGAAGCAACTTTACCTAGCCCGTTTAGTATGTTTCCACTATTCGCGGGTGTATCATATTTAACCGTTATTGCACTTGACGCCTCTAAAAAAGTTCCGTCGTTTAAAACCGCGCCGATAAAACTTCCAAAAGGTGAAGCCTTAGGCAAGATAACGATTTCATCAGTATCTTTATAATAAATTTCACCCCAGAAATTTTTATTAGCTAATACTAAAAAAGTTTTCAGAGCTAAAATACCCGTGTGTGTGTGCAGTGTCGTTGTGCTACCGTCCGTTAACTCAGTGAAATTTGTTTTTTCCGCAGACGATAAACCTCTATCGTATGCCGTTTTTATATCCGTGTCTATACCGTCAAAGTTTGCGTTAACATCAAGACCCCAACCGTCTGAACCAACAACGATTTTAGCATAATTATAATTTGTTGTTCTACTATCTATCGCCATGTAATACTCCTATTTTTAATTTCCATAATTTCCGCCCCAATTAAAACCCCAACCGCTGGTCAGATTTAATAATGTTAATATTTCAAGTTCCCGCGCTTTTATTTTGATTTTTTCTCTGTCTGTATCACGCGTTATTTCAACAACTTCAAAACTTTTATTCCAGTTATACTTTTCGGAATGCCAAGAAAAAATAGTTTCTAATCGAAAAGCGTTAAACTCGCTTAGATTAAGTTCAATGTCGATTTCGATATATTCACGCCCGTAATACTTAATATAATTAATCAAGGATAAATGCCCCGATAAACTATCTCGAATTCTAACAACCGAATTACTCCCACCGTCTATACTACTATACGGAATATCGCCGAATTCATTGCGCACATTTTTTCCATAATTAAAACCGTCGTCATCTGTCAACTCTATATCGCCTTCATCAACACAGATAAAACTATAATTTGTAAATAAATCCTTTTCAAAATCATTTCTAGATATTGAAACGCTTATAATGTCATTGTCATCAACGCTAAAACTAATATCATCTTTTTGCGTAGGGTCTAATATATCAACGATTAATTCGTTATTTGAGAAATATAATTGAAACGCAAATTTCTCAGCTAAGGAATTGAGAACATCATAAATCGTAGTGTTATCATCTGGTATAACGTCCGCAAAAATGCCATTATATTTATTTTTCATATAATTTAATCTTGATAGATTATATTCTATTCCGTAAGTATCGCAAATATTTTGAACGATTAAAAAAGGATTTGTTTTGATATAATTAATAGTCAACTTTTCATCTAACTTATTAACATTCGATATACTCACAATTACTTTTATTTTTTCCGCGTCTGGTTGTATAGATTTTATATTTCCTTTAAAAATCACATCACCGCTAACAATATTTTCAGCTTGTATAAAAATTTCATAAATATTAATATTACAAATTGGCGATTGAGTATTATCTTTGATTAACCAGTCAACGTAAAAAAAATCAATCTCATATTCGGGTATTATTGCTTTTTTCTCTATTTCTTTTCGTTCCCTTATCGGTGAAATACCGATAATGTCGTTAGATACGTCCGCTCCGTTGAATAATATTTTATAACTCATTCAATCACCTCCGAAAAGATTAATTGAAACGAATTATAAGGATAGTCATATTTAAACCCGTCATAAAAAATAGGATTTTTTTGTATTGTTTGCGCAGATAACCGACATTTCAATCTGTCTATACTGTAAATGTCGTCGGTCAATTCATCATCTTCGGTATCAATAATTAATGCGTTTGTGTCGTTATATAATATTCTATAATATTTCGAGTTAATCGATACACTCCACCCGCGCCATTGACCAACCGCCCATGACTTACTGCTATCGACTATAGTATTAATTGTATAATCAGGATTATTAATATCAAGATACAACATCGCTTTCGGGTAAGTACTAATAGTAGTATTCGTTATTACACCGCTTCCCGTGTTATCAGTATAACCGGTTACGCTTTCAGGCTTCAAATAAAAAGCACCGTGTATATTATGCAAAAAATTAACATTTTGTACAAATTCTTTTGTTACGTAAGTTTCTGAATTAAACGCAAAAACAAAATCACGCATAATGTTGCGGAAATATATTTTTGGATTTCCAGAAATAGCGCGTTCATTAGAAAATTTTGTTCTATTGTCGATAATCGTAAATTCTGACGATACGCCTGTAAGCTCAATAGTTATTGCTGTTTTCGCCGTATCTGAATAAGAAAAATCATAAGCGCCTAAGTCTTTGTCATCGCTTGCAACTTCCTGCGCGGGTGAAGTCGGGAAGAAAAAACCACCCGCACGCGTTTTTAATTTTAGATTTTCAATACCGGCAGTGGTAGAACGAAACAACGGTGATAAATTTAAAGACGTGAAAATATTTGTTTTATAAAACAAACTTCTAGAATATAATGAAGTATTAATACTTACAATCGTTGTTTCAGAATATATCGCGTATGTCCACGCGAAATTAAAAATATTATCCTTAATGTCGTCATCAGTTATAGCATTTGAAATATAAAGGAAATAATTACAGTTATAAAAAGTGTTATGAATAACGGTTAGATTTGCTCCCTCAAGTTCAATCGCTTTGTCTTGAATGTTATAAAAAACATTATTTTGCGCGATTAAATCACCACCGCAAAAAACGCCCTCTTCACAATTTCTAACAATAGAATTTTCAATCGTTAAATCGTCCGCTAAGTCTATAGGATATGAGAAAAACCCGTCAAAATCGCAATATTTTACCGTTATATCATTGTCATTTCCAAAAATAGCATAATCAAGATAGTTTGTATCAAAATATAAATTATTAAATTCAACATTACCGTTACATTTGAAAAAATATAAATTCAGTCTAGTATCGCCCGCATAAATAATAGTATCGAAAATGCCTAAATATGGGTCAATACCTGTTTTTAATAATGAAAAATTGACACCGTCGATTGAGCGATATAAATCACCGCCCGTTGTAACGACGTATAAATTATTATTTGCTTCAATCTGTTCAATATTTCCAGTTAATACACGCGTCGGCGTTTGCCCTAATTCGCGAACGCGCCAAAGTCCGCCCGCACCCGTTGCAAAATATAAAAATCCGTTGTATTCAAACATTTTTGTAATTGTAACTTCCGTATTCGTGAATACATAAGAATTTGTATCCGAAAACCCTGTTCCGTCATTACTCCACGCTATTATTTTTTCCCATGCTACAATCAATTTATTATCATAAGTGCTTATTGTTTGTACCGTTTCGCTTCCAACCGTAACGCCGTCAAAACCGCTTGATGTTGAAACGTCTGTAAAACCCGTTCCCGTATTATCGGTCAAGTCTGTAGATTTGACTAATTTATTTGCACTTCCCGACGTTATCGTAACACCGTAAGCAACGGAATTAAAAAAAGTTAATCCTTTTATTATTCCGCTACTTTCAATATATGGACGATTGCGCCCGCCGCCCGTTGTGGAAAAACGCTCAATATTTCCGGTGTCATCGCCAAAAAGTATACCCGTAGTACAATCAACCGCCGTGCAAAGATAATTAACACCGACATTTTGAAATAAATTAAACCATAATTCGCCGTCTAAACTTGCATATATAGTATCAATATTACCACTGTCCTCGCAAGCAACTATAATCGCGTCGAGTAACGGACAATAATCATAAACCCTACGATTAATTGCGCTTAATGTTTCAATCCTGCTATCTGATATTTCATTCCCGATTGCCTCAAGTCTTGGCGTTATTCCACTTGCCGCAGCAACTAACGTACACCCAGAATTTAAATCAACGATTTCATCAAAAATTGTTGATGATAAAATGCCTATTTGCGTAGCAAGACCGCTAGCAATATCATCATTGCACCGGCTAATCGTACGATATGGACTTCCAACCGTTCCACTTCCTGTAGTATCGCTACCACTGCTAGAGCAATAAACACCGCTTGTAAAACTGATTGTACGAAAACCGCTAGTCCCTGTTTGACCTACGGAATTTTGAGCAGTTTCAGTGTAATTTCTATCTTGTATTAATTCAATATTAATGTTGTCATAACTCATATTAATTCCACCTTATATTCGCGCGTCGTAATTCACGTTGAATGTTGTCAAGTACTGTGTTACTTAGTCTTTGAGCGTCTGCCGTTGTCAAGTTAGAACCTTCGATATTAATATTAACACCGCCAAGATTAATATTTTTTCCGCCAAGTTTTTTCATAAAATCATTCATCATGTTTTTATTTATTATTGTTTCTCCTGCATGAACAGAAGCTAGCCCGGATTGTGTAATATAACCGCCACGCGCCAACTGGACAACATCACCCAGCCCCGCTTTGGCTAGAAATTCTTGCGGATTGCTCGAATTATAGTATTCAGCGCGCGCCAATTCAACTTGACTTGATAATCCACTTTCACCAATACCGCCAAGCAAATTCATTAATTGGTTCATGTATAACGTTCGTTGTCTTTCCGCTTCTGCGCTACCTTCACGCACAACGCCTAGTTTTATATTTTTTTCTAATTGTTCAGCTTTATCAAGTATTTTATTAATATTTTCATCACCTAACGCTCTAATCTTGTTATATAATTCATCACTGATTTTTAATTGTTGCTTCATAATGTCTAATCTGTCTTCTTCAATCTGATTAATACCGACTAACGCTTCCGCATACGTATCAATCATAGATAATTGCGCGTTAATTTCTGCCGTTTGCGCCTCCGATTGTCTTAAAA
>Ga0272440_1003164_pt1 | contig 12430 bp, 7 predicted proteins | sample SSMMMBAug17_FD_192440 | JGI IMG/M metagenome (GOLD analysis project Ga0272440, IMG submission 192440) | Marine sediment archaeal communities from Little Sippewissett salt marsh, Falmouth, MA, United States - SSM-MMB-Aug17 | ecosystem: Environmental > Aquatic > Marine > Wetlands > Sediment ... | reverse complement strand
TTAGATAAAAATGGAGGAGGATCGTTATCAGCAATTAGATTAGCTGTAATAGACCAATATTCTTCAGGTTCAAAAGCTTGAATTGCTCGTTCACGTTCAACAATTATACGAACAGCAACAGATTGAACACGACCAGCACTGAGTCCTCGTTTAACTTTTCGCCATAGTATTGGAGAAATTTGATAACCAACTAAACGATCTAAGATTCTACGCGCCTGTTGAGCCTTATATTTGCTTGTATTTAAATCCTCAGATGACTTAATTGCTTCTAAGATAGCGTTTTTGGTCAATTCATGAAATAAAACCCTATGAAAAGTACGTCCCTTTTTTTTCAGAATCTCTGCTGTATGGAAAGCAATAGCTTCTCCTTCACGATCAGGGTCAGGAGCCAGATAAATATCTTTGGCATTACCAGCAATTTTTTTCAGTTCTCTGATAACTTTTTGTTTTCCAGAGATTGCTGTGTACTTAGGTAGAAATCCGTTCTCAATATCAATACCAACTTCTTTTGTTGGTAAATCTTTGATGTGCCCCATAGTTGATGCAACATTATACTGATTTCCCAGATACTTTTTGATTGTTTTTACCTTTGTTGGAGATTCAACAATGACTAGTGGCTTATCCCCCATAAGACTCTTCCTTTGAAAAAAATTTGCCAGGTAATTGTTTCACAATTCCCTTAAGTTCCATTTGTAATAATTCCGCAGATAATTCTGCTGTTGTTATATCCAATATATTAAGCAATTCATCAATATGTTGCGGAGTATTTTTTAGTTGATTCCATATAGTTTGTTCCAGATCACTCAAATCTGGCATATCCAGCTTTTTAAATTCATCCGCAACTGTTGATGTGTTTATATGTTCATGAAGATGAAAGTTTAAAAAACAACCTAAATCCTCAAGAACATCTTGAGCGTTTTCAATAAGTTTTGCACCTTGCTTAATCAATCGGTGCGTACCATTACTATATTGAGAATTAACATGACCAGGTACTGCAAAAACTTGTCGATCCTGCTCTAATGCAAGGCGAGCTGTTATCAAAGATCCACTTTTAGGCCCTGCTTCAACAACAATTGTACCCATGCTCATACCGCTTATTATTCTATTTCGAAGAGGAAAATGATAAGCTTCAGGCCTGGATTTCATTGGAAATTCTGAAATAACAGCCCCACCCATTTTTGCAATATTATGAAATAATTTTTTATTTTCACCAGGATATACTATTTCTAAGCCACAGCCCATAACCGCAATAGTTTTACCCTTAGCTTCCAATGCTCCATCATGTGCAGCTGTATCAATGCCCCTGGCCATTCCACTTACAATAGTTATTTTATGTCTGACCAAATCTTTTGCAAGCTTTTTTGTTACTGAAGAGCCATAAGTTGTAGCATCTCTAGATCCTACTATTGCTATACATTTATCTTCTGGTTCAAATCCTCCATACACATATAGAATTGGAGGAGGATCTGGTAATTGTTTGAGCAAAGGCGGATAATTATCATCCTGCATACAAAATATTTTAATACCACGATTACGTGCTCTATTTATTTCTTCTTTTGCTTTTGAAATTGAACGAGTATTAATAATTTCAAGTGCCAGCTTTTTTGTAATACCGTTAACTGTCAACAAATCATCTACATTTTTACTAAAAACTAACTCAGGATTCTCCCATCGATCAATGAGTCTTTTAAACAAATGGTTTCCAATACCTGAAATATTTTTTAATAACAACCACGGAAGAATATGATCCATAACAACAACTACCTGTAAAATATCGGAACTTTAGAATCAGTTTTTAATAATTTTAATCAATCGTGAAGAAACACTTAGGATTCTTCACGATTTATCGTTTACGCTTTATCTCCAGAGAAGTAGAATTGGACTTGCTACAAAAATTGAAGAGTAGGTTCCAATTAAAACTCCTATAATCATTGCAAAAGCAAAATCATGTATAATTCCACCACCAAAAAGGAATAATGATATAACCACAACTAATGTTGTCAACGATGTTAATATCGTTCGACTTAAAGTTTCATTAATACTTTTATTGATGATTTGATCGAAGGTAAATCGATGAAGCTTTCTTGAATTTTCTCGAATACGATCAAAGACAATGATCGTATCATTGAGAGAATAACCAATGATGGTTAATAAGGCAGCGATAATTGGTAGAGTAAATTCCTTGTCAAAAATGGAGAAAATACCAACTGTAATCATAACATCATGGATTAGTGCAGCTATTGCCCCCATTGCATATTTCAATCGTAAAAACCAAAACAATACCATTGCAAGTATAAGTGCAAGAAAAATTAAAAAAGGCATACTTACATTTAATACTTTAAAAAAGTATACCCCTCCCATTAAGCATGCTGCCATAACTCCACTTATAACCCATTTAAATTCAAATCGTCCTGAAATATAAATGGTAATAAATAACAATGCAAAAAACATTGCCAGTAGAGCCTTTTCTCTCAAATCTTTCCCAACCTGAGGGCCAACCATTTCAATTCTTCGAACCTCTACAGGTGGAGCTTTACTTGTTTCAGAATTTTCTGAGATTTCCTTATCAGTTGATGATTGGGTTGTTGGAGTTTGTTCTTCAGATATGCTTGCAGTTTTGTCTTCAGAAGATTGTTCAGATTCTTCTGAATCAGACATTGCATTAATAAAAGCTTGTTGTACTTTTTCAGATAAGCCTTCAAGTTTTTCATATGACATATCTGCCCTGATTAGATACTCATTATCTGTTACATCGCCGTATTGTTGTATAGACGCTCCATTTATACCCAGAGGCTTTAAAGTTTCTTTAATTGCATCTGAATCAGTTGGAACATTAAATTTTATTTGTATCAATGTTCCACCGGCAAAGTCGATCCCATATCGTGGTCCGCCATGCAGGAGTAACGATAAAAGACTGATAAGTATAAAAGCGCCGGATAATGAAAAGCCAATCAGGCGTTTACCAATAAAATCAATGTTGATATCTGGTTGGATAAATTGCATTATATACTTAAACTCCTTACCTGACGGTTAACTAATATTGAATCAAAAATTTGGCGAGACACTATTAAAGCTGTAAATAAACTGGCTAAAACGCCCAGGCTTAGTGTAACAGCAAAACCTTTTACTGGTCCCGTTCCAAACTGAAATAAAACAATTGCAGCAATCAAAGTTGTTACATTGGCATCCAAAATAGTTAATGTAGCTTTGCTATAGCCTGCATCAATTGCTGCCAATGGAGATTTACCTACACGTAATTCTTCTCGAATTCGTTCAAAAATAAGCACATTGGCATCAACAGCCATACCAATGGTTAAAATAATACCTGCTATACCTGGAAGGGTCAATGTTGCTTGAAAACCTGCCAGACCTGCTCCTATTAATATAATATTTAGTCCCAATGCAACATCTGCTATTACTCCAGCGGTCTTATAGTAAATAATCATAAATACAATGACAAGAATGGCTCCAATAAGCATAGATAATAAACCCATTCGGATAGAATCTTTTCCTAAAGAAGGTCCAACTGTTCGCTCTTCAAGTATATGCACAGGCGCAGGTAAAGCTCCAGCACGAAGAACAATCGCCAGATCGTGAGCTTCTTCATGGGTAAAGCTTCCTGTAATTCTGGCTTCTCCACCTGAAATACGCTCCTGAATAACTGGTGCTGAATGTATCTTTTGATCTAAAACAATTGCTAATCTTCTTTGTACATTAGTTTCAGTAATACGTTCAAATAGCCTGGCTCCCTTTTTGTTAAACTTTATGGAAACATATGGTTCATTATATTGAGAATCAATATTAACACGGGCATCAGTAAGATATTCACCAGTTAGAGTAGTTCGTTTTTCAACAAGAAAGGGGGTTTTTGATAAACGATGAGTCTGTCGATTTTCAACAACCTGATATAAAATTTCCATACCAGAAGGAACTTTACCTTTAGTTGCATCTTCAACAGAATTTTTATCATCAACTAACTTAAATTCCAGCAATGCCGTCTTACCAATTAATTCTTTTGCTCTACGAGGATCTTTGACTCCAGGAAGTTGAATCAATATGCGACGTTCCCCCTGACGACGAATATCTGGTTCAGATACTCCAAATTCATCAATACGATTCCTGATTGTTTCTAAAGCCTGCTCAGCAGCTTTAAGTTTGATCTCCGAAACATCACTGTCTGGCAAATCAAGAACAATGGAAAGTTTGTTATCTTTTTGGCTTTTGGTTACTATTCGAAATTCAGGAAATTCATCATCCAGGAGTTTATCAAATTTTTCAATACCTTTATCCTCAAGCACCTTAAGGGATATTTGAAATCCCTTACGCTTGAGATCTAAAAATTTGATATGATTAGTTTTTAATTCTCGTCTCAGTTCATTGCTCATTCGTTCAATCGTGCTTTCAACAGCTTTTTCAGCCTCAACTTCTAAAACAAGATGCATTCCGCCTTGTAAATCTAAACCCAAATTAATTTTTTTATGGGGCCAGACATCAATGTGAAAAGACGGCAAAACATAAAGCAATGAACCAAATAGGACCAAAAGAATGATAATGGTTCTCGGTGATATGTTTTTCAAGACTTTATTCCTTTCGTTTAGTTAACGAATCTCATCGATAACCGTTATGAATCTGCTCGTCCGGTTGATGGAACATTTGCTTGATTGCTCAATAAAATACTGACGTTGGAACGAAGACATTTAACACGAACTCTGTCTGCAATTTCAAGGGTCACTGTTTCTGGATCATTACTGGAAGTTACTCGTCCATAAATTCCACCGCTGGTAATAACTCGATCACCTTTTTTTAAGCTATCAATCATAGCCCGGTGTTCCTTAGCTTTTTTTTGCTGAGGCCGGATCAATAAAAAATAAAAGATTGCAAAAATAATAATCATTGGGAGCAATGCAGTGAAGCCATTGGCCTGTCCTGCTGCTGCACCTCCATTTGCACCCATTGCAAAAGCAATTCCGATCAAAACTATTCCTCCTCTGGGATTTCCCTTGTTTTCTCAGTTGCAGCGAACATTTGAAAAGCAACTGACCATCAATTAAATTTCATTTTTATTAAACGTTTAAAAAATAAGGTGACATACTTCAAATGAAAATGAACGTCAAATATTTCTTTATTTGTTTAAAGTCGAAATATCAATAAGCACCTTTATTTATTATAAATAATAGTTTTAATATTTTGTTAATAAAATTTTATCTAAATATCATCCCTCCAATATAAGCCTGACCTAATGATAAACCACCATCATTACATGGTACTTTTGTAGATGAATATACATTGAATCCCTTTGCATTAAGTTGGTTAGTTAAGCCTGACAAAAGTCGTTTATTCTGAAATACGCCTCCACTTAGAACAATATCAGCAAGGTTAAACTGTTTTTTTAGATGAATGCAAAGATCAACAAATAAAAAAATCAAGGTATTATGAAAAGCACCACTTATTTTTGACCGGTCAACTCCTTTTTCAATATCAGATACGATTTCGCGAATCATGGGTTGTACATGAATAATAATATCGTCTTTGAGTTCAAAATCATATGAATATTTTTTTTCTGTATCCTTTGAAATTTCCTCTAACTCAATAGCTGCTTGAGCTTCATATGAAACAGGTTCAATAAAACCAAGAAGGAATGATACACAATCAAACAATCTTCCCATACTTGATGTTAATGGTGAGTTAATTTTTTTCTGTATAATATTAATTAATGTATAAATGTGATTTTTATCAACTTTTTGTTTTTGTAATTGTTCAAAAATTTCTCCACCAGCATTCACTCCAAAACTTTCAATCAACCATGATAAGCCCATTTTCCAGGGATACTTGATCGCAGATTCTCCTCCAGGCATTACAACAGGATGCAAATGTGCTACACGTTTAAAAGAATGATTCTCACAAATCAAAATTTCTCCTCCCCAAATGCTTTTATCCTGTCCATAACCAGTACCATCCAAAACTAAACCAATTAATGGCCCATTTAGATCATATTCAGCCATACAGGCTGCAATATGTGCATGGTGATGTTGCACACTTATTAAAGGAAGTTTCATTTCATGAGCCATACGTGTGCTCTGGTATGAAGGGTGCAAGTCACATGTAACGCATTGGGGTTCAATACCTGTAATTTTTTTCATTTGATGAATTGTTTTTTTCATCCAGTGAACTGAGTCCACACTTGATAAGTCTCCAAGGTGTTGACTGATAAATGCTTGATTATTATGTGCTATACAAATTGTGCTTTTATAATGCCCACCCATTGCTAAAATTTTAGGCATTGATTTTTTAATATAAATTCCTTCGGGTACGTATCCACGAGCACGTCTTTGTATATGTGATTTGTTGTTGACAACATTTATTATTGAATCATCACAAGCATGTAAAATTAAACGATTGTGCATTAAAAAATAATCTGCAAAATCAAGTTTTTTTGTTGCTTGATCATTTTCATAAACAACAGGTTCACCAGTGATATTTCCGCTTGTCATTACAAGAGCTAAAAAATTTTTTAATAATAGATGGTGCAAGGGTGTATATGCAAGCATAACACCAATTGTAGAACCATAAGAAATATGATCTGACAAATCGTTGGAAAATTTTTTTTTTAGTATTACTATTGGGCTTTGTGGAGATTTTAATATTTTTCTTTCTAAATCATTAACTACAGCATATTTATCAACACAATCCATATCAGAAGACATTATAGCAAATGGCTTGTGCAGTCTGTTCTTTTTCTTTCTAAGTCTCAAAACCGCTTCATTGTTGCAGGCATCGACAGCCAGGTGAAACCCTCCCAATCCTTTAATTGATAGTATGTTTCCTTTTTTAAGCAAATCTATTGCTGTTTGAATAATATCTCCTTCTATTTCTTTAAAATCTTTATCAATAAGCTTAACAGTTGGACCACACACAGGACAGGCTATTGCCTGTGCATGAAACCTGCGATCATCGGGATTATTGAATTCTATTGAACAGGTTTCACACAATTGAAAAGGAGCCATACTGGTTTCTTTTCTATCATAAGGTATATTCTTTAAAATAGAAAATCGAGGGCCACAATTAGTGCAATTGATAAATGGATATTGAAAACGAAAATTGTCAGGATTATTCATTTCTTCAAGGCAATCTTTGCATGTAGCGATATCTGGTGGAATAACTGCTGAACATTTTCCCGATTCATCGCTTTCAATAATTTTAAAATCTTTTTTTTGAGAATTTTTACAGTCAAAAATTTTTATAGATTGTATTTTAGAGTGTATTGGTTTTTCTTGCTTGATACTATCTATAAACGATTTAATACTATTAACCGGGCCATCTATACAGATTTTTACACCATTAGATGTATTAGAAACAAAGCCTTTAAGATTAAGCTTGTTTGCTTTTTGATAAATGAAAGGTCTAAAACCTACTCCTTGAACGATACCCTTTATGTATATTTTTTTAGAAATCATTTGATTAAAATTTATTTAGGTTCTTTCAACTCCCTTTTTAGTTTTTCAATAGTTCTTTTTTGTTCAGCTAACTGTTTTTTATTTTCAGCTAAAGCATTATGAGTTAGACTTTCTAACAACCCCCTTTCATTAACATTATTTTATACTTATTACCTATACTATTATTTTCATATGTTTGCAACATGCTACAGTAAATTAAATACTAACCTCGTCTTCCTGAATGTAAATGCTGATTTTTTTTCGTTAATGTTGCCGTTGTTGGATATCCTCTCGGGCACTCATATCCTTATAGAGGTACAATACTTACTGAATTTTAGAAATAATATGAAAATAATAGATTAATTCACTAAAAAATAAAAATAAGACATCATAAAATGCATTCTCTTATTAGAGTTGATTTTTAAAGCATTGTATGGCAAACATGATTCCTTAGCATTAGCATGGAGGAACTATGAGTGGATATCAAGAATTTAAAAAAAAATTTAACACCACAGGAGTCTGCATTTCTGAAAAACATTATATGGCAGACATGTCACAAAAAATCAAAGCAGTAAAGCGTTTAATTGATAATGGTGACTACTTTACTATAAATCGTCCCCGACAATATGGAAAAACAACCTTTTTGCACCTTATTCAACAAGAATTAAAGATCTCTCATAATTATTTGCCAATTAAAATAAGCTTTGAAGGATTTGGTTCAGAAATTCTTCAATCTGAAGCCTTGTTTATAAGAGCTTTCATTGAATCAGTGTATGATGTTTATTATATAAATAGTTTTTTAAGTAGATGGTTTAAATCTTTTTATATGATGACAGAAAAGGTCATAACAATGAAAGATCTTGAGCGATGGATTTCTTACTTTGTAAAAAGAACAGGAAAAAAGGTTGTATTATTAATAGATGAAGTAGATAAAATATCTAATAATCAATTATTTATGGATTTTTTGAGTGTTCTCAGAGTAAAATATCTGAATGCAGCAGAGGGAACAGGTAAAACATTTCATAGTGTTATTCTTAGCGGTGTCCACGATGTCAAAAGCATGAAATCCAGAATTCGACCAGATAATGAGATCAAATACAATAGCCCCTGGAACATTGCCGTTGATTTTAATATTGATTTGTCATTTCAACCAAATGAAATAAAACATATGCTAATTGAATACGCTAAAGATCGTGGTGTGGATATGGATTCAGAACTTATTTCCAAAGCTATACATGATTATACCTCTGGATATCCTTTTTTGGTGAGTAGCTTATGTCAGATTGTAGATAATAAATTAGCAAATAAAAATAAAACATGGGAACTTAAAAATATTGAACAAGCAGTTTGTCATATTTTAGAAGTACAAAACACAAATTTTGAAAGCCTTGTAAAAAATATTCAAAATAGTTCAGAACTTTATGAAATACTTCATGCAATTATATTAAATGGGGTGGATATGAAATTTAATATTGATAACCCTCATATATATAATGGAGTTCTCTATGGGGTATTAAAAAACGATTCTGGACGAGTTAAAATACACAATAGAATCTACTCTGAAAGAATATATAACTATATGACCTCTCTTATGGAAACTCAAATGAATGAATTTAGCAATTCTGGAATTCAATATACAGATGCAAAAGGGCATTTGGATATGGAAAAAGTATTAACACAATTTCAGTTATTTATGAAATCTCAGTATAGCAAACATGATAAAGAATTCTTAGAAAGAAATGGTAGACTTATTTTTTTAGCTTTTATCAAACCCATTATCAATGGAAATGGATATGATTTTAAAGAAGTTCAAATATCTGAGGAAAAACGTCTGGATGTTGTAATTACATATAATAATCAAAAATATGTCGTTGAAATGAAAAAATGGTATGGTCCAAAAGCTCATGAAAAAGGTCTAATACAGCTGACTGAATATTTAAATCATCTTTCACTTAATGTTGGCTATTTGTTGATTTTTGATTTTAGAAAAAAAACAAAGAAATTCAAAACTGAAAAGCAAATTTTTCAGAATAAAGAAATTTGTGCTATATGGGTGTAAGCGGGTGTAAGCTTCCTATAAAAATTTGTTTTTATCAAAAAAGTAAAACAAAAGGACTTCAATGAAATGACAAAAGAAAAAATTTTACCCATAGAAGAAATGCTAGCTTATGAAGAATTTACCGACAGGGTTGAATTGCTCCGGGAACTGGATTTATGGGTAAAAAATATTCAAAGAATGGCATCTCCAAGCACCGCAATTATTTCACCCCGACGAATGGGCAAAACAGCATTGCTGGACCGATTGGTGAATACTGTTTTTTTTAAGCCAGAATATCAGGTGGCACCTTTCTATTTTAGGATGAAAAGGGAGGATATCACCTTGCACCATTTTCTTTTGGAATATATGACAACTTTTTTTCGCCAATTTATCTCTTATTGCCTTCAAGATCCTAGGATTTATAGCAATAGAACAATATCATTGAAAAAATTACTAACTTTTACAGATTCAAATAGGTCTGTGAATATCGCTAAAGAATTCATTGAAAGCTTTCTTGAGATGTATCAGGGAACAAACTATGAAGATGCCAGGAATCTTTGGGAAAACTCTGTCAATATTCCAGAAAGGTTGGCTTCTTATTCAGGTATAAGGGTTGCAGTAATTATTGATGAATTTCAGGATATGAAATTTTATGTCCATAATATTGATGAAGACAAATTAAAACAAGTCAGACTTGAACGAAATACTAATTCGCAATTAAGAGGAACAGACCTCACTGCCTCCTATGAACGTCAATCCCAAAGTCGAAAAGCACCTATGTTAGTAACTGGTTCAGCGGTTACGATGATATTTAGAACAGTGATGGGCGGCCCTTTGGGTGGACGTTTTTCATTTATTTATCTCAAACCCTTTTCAATCCCTGATGGTGCAGCCTTATTGAAAACCTTACTCCCAATTTATTCTCCTCGATCTCCGATGATTTCCACTGAAAATGCAATTTATGCAAGTGTGCAAACTGGAGGACATCCCTATTATCTCTATTGCCTGAGTGTTTCGGAATTTGAAAATAAGCTATTTGATAGTCACAAATCAATTGATGAACTGATTCGATATGAAATAGAGCAAGGAAAGATTTATGGATTCTGGCAAACTCACTTCCAGGACAGTCGGCACTATATCAATTCAGATAATGATGAAGAAACTGGCAAAAAAATTATTTACTACTTTACCCAATATAATAATCAACCAGTTAAAATTGAAAAAATTGCCAAAAAATTAAATATTGACAAAAAAATTGTTGAGGAAAAAATAGAGAAACTCTACCAGGCAGACCTTGTGTATCGAAGTGCAGCAAAATACTATTCCTTTAATGATATCTGCCTTATGCGCTATATAAAATTTGTTTATGAACATGATCTGGACGACATTACAAAGGTTGATTTAAGTCAACAAAATCTGTTTAACACTCTAAAAGGACATTTTCTGGAAATGGTGGTTCAGGTAACCATGATGAAATTTAATCATGAGGCACTGGATGGGCAATATTTTGGTAAATCAGGGACAATTCATACACCTTTGTTTCAAGTGGTCAATACAAAAGTAACAAAAGGATTTCGCACAAAACAATATCAAATAGACCTTTGTGGCAGAGTAAGTGGGCAAAACCGATACTGGATTTGTGAATGTAAATATACAAAAAACAGAATGGGTATGAATCAGGTCAAAAAGTTAGAAAAGGCTTCAAAAGCATTTCAGCAAGAAGCCATCGATGCTGGACTTACAATTCCTGATATCACCCTTTGGGTTATATGCACTGGCGGTTTTACAAAAGCAGTTCAAAAATATATTGCTGAAAATACTGATTTTTATATGTCTGATCATGATGGTATTAATAGCATTTTTGCAGCTTATGGGGGGAATTACGAAATTCCTCTGTTCAAATAATAATGGTTTTATACCATTTGTTTGATCAATATGTTGTCGTTCAAATTTGTTTCAACTGTATCAGCCTTCTGAGGATCCCCTATTAAGACTACAACCCGTCAGGCTAAGAAATGTGGTTAAGCATAAGCACTTGTTTTTTTCAAATATTTTTGGCAAAGGGCTCCCTGGGGAGCCACTATGATTTTAGGTTTGGTGGTCAAACCTTGAATTGTGAATTTAATTAAAAATTTAATTAATAGTTTGTCCTAAATTCACAATTAAAGGTTTGACCACAGGCCCTTTTATATAGATATTTGCACATGATTATTTGAAATGTGGTTAACTATCATCATTTTTTTTTAACAAATGTAGAGACGTAGCATGCTACGTCTCTAAACAAACCGACAGCGGTTTGTATTGAATTGTCTATTAAGTATCTTTCATTACCTCTTGCCGCACGTTTTAAGAACAATTTTCTCAGAAATGCTGTATTGATAAATTATTAGCAAGTCTGGAATCATAGGCCATCATTTAATCAGACGCATCAGAGTTCAGACGTTTTCCCTCCTTGTTTATAATCTAAAAACTGCACAGTTTTATACCCCCTACCGATACCATTTTTCCTAATTAATGTCAGCAAGCGGTAAAAAAATTACAAACCATCGCACAGAAACCTCTGTACGACCTTTAGCTGCTCACCTATATACATAATGTGTATATATAACGTACCGCTTACTCTAAAGCTTAACCTATAGTAAGCTATAAAACCAATACAAAAGGTAAAAAGGTAAAAAACTTAAAAATTTACTGTCCATAGGAGGCGCAGGGATGCGTTCGTGCCGCTGACATCGGGCCTGCCCCCGTCGCGCCAGGCACACCGAACGCTCGCAGGGTCACTGCCCCAGCTGCCACCGCGAAGCACACGAAACGAAGCGCCTTTCGTGTCTATCAAAGGATTATCATGTTCATGTTTTCGATATGCTTCTTCATCAAATGCATCTGCACACCATTCCCAAACATTTCCCAACATATCGTATAAACCCCAGGGATTGGGTAAAAATGTACCTACAGGGGA
>Ga0272440_1003163_pt1 | contig 12431 bp, 6 predicted proteins | sample SSMMMBAug17_FD_192440 | JGI IMG/M metagenome (GOLD analysis project Ga0272440, IMG submission 192440) | Marine sediment archaeal communities from Little Sippewissett salt marsh, Falmouth, MA, United States - SSM-MMB-Aug17 | ecosystem: Environmental > Aquatic > Marine > Wetlands > Sediment ... | reverse complement strand
CCATTTATGTAACGCCCTTACAGGGCTAAAAATTCTTTTTTATATTTTCCCAGGGCGCTGCCCTGGGCTGGTATGTTACGCCCTTTCAGGGCTAAGAAAATAGTGCAACTTTTTTGTGTTGCACCCAAACCAAAGTTGGATGATAATATGTATAAATGCTTTTCTATAAATCATTTACTATATATTAATTATACTTACTTAAATTGAATGGGAAAAAGAATGAACAATAATAAAAACGAAAACGATTGGAAAAATAGAATTGGCAGTGATTCATGGAAAAATTTATTAATGATTGAGTCTGAAATAGCTGAGTCTAAAATAGCTGAGTCTAAAATAGCTGACAAAAGAATAAAAGACATCTATCCAATAAAATTTTATCAATACTATATAGAGCATAACAATAACAACTTAATAACTAAAATTAAAAAAGAATATAGAATAAATAATTCCGATAGAATAAATAATTCCGCTTTTAAAAAACTAATTGATAAAAAATATTTATGGGTAATTGATCTTTTGCAGGAGTGTAAAGATAATGAAATTGAAATTGGAGAAAGATCGTATTTATTATTTCAGGCTGGTAGATATTTTTGGATAGGCCCTTCACAAAAAGGCTATGGTTGCCTATACTCACGATGGAATGAAATATTTCTTGAATATTGTAACAATCTCAACATTGTTATTTTATCCTGGGAGCCTAAGCATATAGAAGGTTTAAAAGAATTAAAATCAATAAAAAATAGAATAGAAATAACAGTATGGACGTCTTCATGGATATTAGAGGAAATAAGGCGTAAAAATAATTTTATTATTCCTTCTGCAGAATTTGATTATAATAGTAATGAAAAAATTCTTAATGAAGATAGTGAATTAAGAAATTGCCTTGTTTCCTTTGATAGATACTTGAATTTCGAGTTAACTTTAGGGACTAACATCTATATGTCATACATACCTAATTCGATACCTGCTCTTAAAATAATATTCGCCTGTAATAATCAATATATATCAATAGATTTATTCAATCAATTAGATAGCTCTTTTATCAAAACAATTGAAGATAGTGTAAATAAGGCAATTGAAATATTCCCTGATATTCGAAAAGACTTTTTAACCAGGTATGATCAATTGAAAAATGCTATTGGAGATTATCAATCTAAAACTACAGACAATCAAGACCCTCCTAAAACTACAGACAATCAAGACCCTCCAAATGTAATAGACATACCAATGAAACGTTTACCAAAAGATCAATTTGATTATGTCAAACCTAAAGAAGAAATTTTAAAAACAAACTTTTTAAAAAATATAAATGTGAAAGCCGAAGAATTAAATGATAAACAAAAAGAATTAGGCAAACAAACAGCTTTTGTCCTCTTGTGCGGTGGATTAGGAAGGGATAGGTTCGAAAAAGGAATTATATATCCATCACGAAAAATAAGATTTACTTCAAATAATAAATCAATTGTTATATCCATTTTAGAGTGGAGATTGAGACAACTACATATGCTTTCGGACAAAATTGGTAATAATGTTCATGTTTTTTTTATGGTTACTCCAGAAACCAGAAAGGAAGTCTATTATCAAATTAAATCATACGAATTATGGTGTAATAATAAATCCAGATTGAAAACGCACATATTGGATCAGCCTCTTATCCCGGAAATAATAATAAACAATGGTTCGTTAGATTTTGAACTTCACCAAGGAGGCTGGATTTTACATAATTCAGGTCATTTTGCAGTAGTAGAAATGTTACAGCATTGGTTAAAAATAAATAGTGGTGCATCTTCTGAAATCGACTTCTTTTTTGTATTTAATTTTAATAATTTAGGAGATATAATTTCATATGATACATTAAAAACAATTGAAATATTTGATGATCTTAATAATAATGGTAGTAAAGACAAATCAGCGGTTGATTTATTTATAACAAAGAATCCTATTAATTATAGAAGTATAAGTAGGGCAGAAACGTCTAAGGTGAATGAACAATCCTTTTACTTGACAAAAGCTATAAAAGAAAAAAATGATTCAAAGTGTTGGTATTCAACAAACAATTGGTATCTTTCTAAAAAAAGTATTGAAAATATTCAAATTAATGAAGTTAATTATTTTTTTAGTCCTATTAATAACAATGAAAATAATAAAAGATATCATTTAATTAAAATGTTAGATCAAATAACGTATTATAAAAACGTCAATGTCGCAGGTTTTTGTTGGACAGAATCTAACAAAATGATATTGCCTCCAAGATATTTAAGTCTAAAAAGAGAAGAAGATTTAAGAACAAAGTCGCAAGAAATTAGTGAATATTATGAAACAGGCAAAAATTTTAATATTACAAAAACAGAAAATGGAGATTATGATGTAATAAAAGAATTAAATATAGTCGAAACAGTTCCGGTAAATATGACCTATATATGGGGAGGTTACAATATTGCCCTTCAAAAAAGACTCTCAAATGAAAATAAAATTGCAGAAACCTGGGAAATAAGTACTCATACTTCAGGAACATCTTATGTTTGTCTAAATCTGAGAAATAGTTTGTCTTTAGAGGAATTTTTACATTTAAAGAAAATAGGTCAACATAATGATAATAATGATCCAATTCCATTTATGATTAAATATTTGGATTGCCAGAACTCTCTTTCAATACAATGTCATCCAGATGATGAAACAGCAAAACATCTCTTCGAAAAAGGAAAATATAATCTTCAAGATAACAGAGGAAAAGAAGAAAGTTTTTTTGTTATCAATCCGACACCAAATAAAGAATTTCATCTTTATTTAGGTTTTAATAAAGAAAGCCTAAAGCCCATGGCAGGTATTATCAGACCTATTATTCTTAAATATGCTGGAGTAAATAATCATGAAGAAGGGCTGGATGATTTTTTGAAAAAATTAGTTGAAAAAATTATTAAATATTTAAATAAAACACTAATAGAAGATATAAAAAAAAATGAAGGATTATTCAAAGATAATAATTTTAATAATGAATGGATAAAATTATTGGAAGATAATAATAAAAATCATGAAGATTTAAAAGAGGTTTTTAAATATCATTCCAAACCACAAATACATTCCAAATCACAAATACAAAATAATGAATTAATAAGGTTTTTAGGGAAAAGCTATCTTTTTTCTGCTATTAGTATTATTTATTTTATAAAATTGGCAACCCATTTTTTCAATAGTAATAAAAAAGAGATTGATCAAGTAATACTTCAGAAATTATATGATCCTCAAAAAAACACATATGAAGAACTTAAAAAATCTCCACTTTTAAAATATTTTAGAATGCAAAAAGTCTCTGCATATCAATGGTGCAGAATTCCACCAGGCACGATTCATGCCTGGCAAGGAGGCGGAAATTTGTTGGTTGAAGTTGCCCAACGTTCTGATAATACTTTTAGAATAATTGATTGTGGTCGTGAATTTACTGATAATCCAAGAGAAATGCACTACGTTGAGGCTATGTATTCTCTTACCGAAGAAGGAATTATTGATGAAAAAACTGAAAGCTTTTTATTGGTAGATGAAAAAACTGAGTCTTCAACAGAAACATCACCAAGAGTTAGAAGAAAACACTCTTCATATAAATGTGAATTACGTTCAGTAATTCTCGATCAAACCCAAACAGAAAATGTTATACAATTAGATGAGCTTAAATGTTGGCAGGCTGTATTAAACATTGATGGGCCGATAACTATGTCTGAAATTAAAAACAAAACTGTCAAATCAGAAATAACACTAAAAAGATTTCGAGCAGCACTCATTGCACCAGAAACTACTGTAAAAGTTAAAACTGTAAAAAATTCAGATAAAATTTTGGTAGTAAGTAAAGAACTTGAAAAGCGAAATAATATTCTTTGTGCAAGCCTTGGCTCACAGAAGATTGAGTTCTCCTTTTTAGACTTAGAAGAATCATGGAATATAAAATGGCAAAAGTTTGATGATTTTTCATTAAATAAATTAACTGAGTTGTTTACAAAGAACATATCTAAGTTTTTGGATAATTATAAATTAGAACAAAAAAACTACAGACTTTGTATATCCTGGCCAGGTTATATAGAAAAATCAAAGATGAATACTTCTTTGTATAACTCCAGAATTAAATCCTTATATACCGGAGATTTTATTAAACAAATAAAAAATGAAATAAAAAATGAAAATGAAATTACATTCTTAAACGATGCTTTTGTAAGTGCTTTAGGTGAACATGAACATATTTTAGGAAGACTCTCTGGTTATGAAAGTGGAATGGTCCTAAATATAGGATCTGGATTTTGTGTAGGTTTTTTTCCTGATGCAGATGGATTGGCTGAAAAATTTGAAATAAAAGAACAAAAAGATAGAGTGAAATTGTATAATTTAGTAGGAGCAATAGGTGCTGTAGGTAGATGGTTGTTTATTAATCCTAAAACTGGCAAATTTAGTAAGTTTAAATCAAATTCAGTAGAATCTGAGAAAACATTACAGGATACGTTGATAAATTTTGTATATGAAAAAGATGTTAGTAAAAAAGTCGGTGAGTATAGAAGAATATCTTATTATTTATCTAACGAAAGTATAATCGCTCGATTTATTCTTATTTGTAAAAACAATGGCCATAAAATTGATAGTTTTAATGATTTTATTCAAAACATAAACCAAAAGGATGATTATATATTAAATATTTGCGAAAACTTTAAAACATATTTTAAAGAGAAAACAATCCATTCATATATCTATTCAATAAACGAAAATAAAATAGATGGTGAAATAACAAAAAAATATATAACCCTTATAGCTTATAACATTGCTTCCATTATAAAGGAAGTAACTAATATGATTGAAAACATAGTAGATGAAATAGATGAAAACAATAATATTGGGAAAGCGATAAAGTATCTTTTAAAATGTCGAGAGAGAATTGTTTTAACTGGAACGATTGGGGAACATTTTGGAATTATAAAAGACTCAAGCGATAATGACAATGATTATTTAGTAAAAAAAATTAAAACTTTTTTGAAAGAAATTTATTCTGGCTATCAAACAGAACATGGATTTGTTGAACGTTCTGAGATAGTTATTTCATCTAAAAGAGAACTCCAGGGTTTCATTCACTATTTAAAATATTCAAATCATATTTAATGAGATTTATTGATATAGAGGAAGGTTATATTAAATATGCCAAAAAATAAAAAAAATTATATTTCTCAGAAATTCTTTTATAATGAAAAAATTATAGTTAACCCATATATTGATCTTTCTGCAAACTTAATTAAACTGAAAAGCAATAATGGACATAAAATTAAATCAAGGATAAATAGAGCTTCTGATATCAAAGTTTTGCCAATGATCAGAAGAACAGGTACTGGTGCACCCTGGATGTATGGCCATGTTTTTTCATTTTCTGAGAGTAAAATAACAGACCCTGATCTACAAAGAACAGGTTCAATATTTATGACAACAGAAACTGCAATTGAAGATTTTGCTTTACTATTATTGAGAATTTTAGATTTTTTATCTTTAAAACACATAGATGTTCAAAATAATGTAAAGTCGAGTAATTTAATAGACGAATTAGCTTCAAAAATTGATTTCGAAAATAATAATTTAATTAAAGAACTAAAAAACATAATAACTACCACGAAAGAAAATAAAGAAGAAGTCTTAACAAAAATTAGTACACTTCTTGAAAATATTATACAAAGCAATCCAGGAATTCATAAGAAAATAGGCATAATTCTTAAGGAGATAAAAAACAGAAAAAAATTACTTTGTGACTCAGAATTTGAAACTCTGACTTCAACTAAAAATAATATCTCAGACCTGTTTGAAGATTTAATTCTCTCTTTTATGCATTCAATAAATAGTTTTTCAAATAATACAAAGCATCTGGATCTTTCTTGGATAGATAATGATTTTGAAGAGCAGTTAATTGTTCAGGGTTTAGGCGACTTGTCTATGAATGAAAGAAACGTTGCTTTTTGGGCTAATGATAATAAACAAGAAATATTTTGTCCTGAAAATGAACCTATTAGTGAAAGAAGATATTATTGTCTTATATCCTGGGTTGATCCAGTTCCCAATGATAAAAAGCAAAATTTAAATAAAGTAAAAGATAATATACATGCCTCTGGAATTGGCATATCTTTACAAGATGACCTTTGTATTGCCAGACTTCATTTTTTAAATGGCAAACCTTTTATTAAAACAGATTGCAATGATCCAAAGCCTATTAATGATCTTGTTGATTTCGCTGTATATGGAAAAATCATAATTAGAAATGGAGAAATTGTAAAAAAAAGAGAAGTTATTGATGAATATAGTGATATTCGACATATTTTTAAGCTTCCAAATTTAAACATACCTGGTAGTAAAATTAATGATATAATATCAAAAACCATAGATATGATTAAAAAAAAATGGAATGATGAAAAACCCAACATTATTCCAATAACAGAAGATATTAATAATATTATTAACAATATAAACAAAGAAAATATCCATACTTCTAATCAAAAACTGCTAAAAATATTCGAAAGTTTATGGGGCTTAAAATCAACAAACTTTTTAGTAGAAGATTTAACAAATTTTATTAATATTACAGATTCTGAAATGAATGATTTACAACGCCATCTAATAGCTAATTCATCTGAGATACCATTGAATAGCCCTCGAAATATTTTTGGAAAATGTCAGTTCGATGATGTCTGGTTAATGGAAAAAGAATTAATTGAGGATTCAACTCTGCGACGTAGTGCATGCGATGGCCCAGTATCGTTTAAGTTAAGTGATCTTGGTGCACCTAAATCACTTATTGAATTATCACTTTTGATGGAAGGATACAAAAAACAAGACTTTATTTACAATCTAAAAAAGCCAGGAGATTTTACATGGATTTCAGATTCTAATCAAAGCATTCTATCTATATGGTTAATAGAAAACACTTATCCATGCACAATTGTTGGTATAGGAAATGATAATGAAGAAGATTCAAAATCAGATGGTAAATATGCTGACACACTTTTCATTTTTGCATGGGGGCACGATTTCAGTTGGGGACGAACTATTTGGGATTGTGCAGAAATGCTCCATGCTCAAGGAGCTAAATACGCACTTGTGTTAGATGAAGGACAGGATGTTTTTCAATGTCATATCAAAGGAGAAAAAGAACTTCAAAAATTTATAAAAGCTGAAAAAAATTGTCAACCACTTAAAAAATGGATGCCAGTGCCACTGGCATTTGGTTCTAGTATGGTCGATAATGAAACAGTTGTGTTTCATAAAAGAAAAGGATTAAGGGCCAGTATTGCTTTCTGGACAAAAAAATATTAAGTAGAGAATCAAGCAATAGTAATTGATAGTAATTGATAATAATTGAAGGTTATATTATTTTTTACATGAAAAGTTATTTAAGCCATCTAATAAGCCCTTTATTTCATTCTTATTTTCAATATCTTCAATACGTTTAAAAGATATAGCTCTTTTTGATGGAACTATTATTGGAGTTATATTAATACCATCTATTAGTGACAATTGATCAAGGTCATGTTCTAACTGAAGTGTATCTTCATCATTTGGAACTTTTTTTAAACTCAAATATGGAAAAGAGGGGAATGCATTATCAAAAAGATTTAACAATTGTTTCTGGCTATTACTTTTTTGAAGAGTCTTTAAAATATTTTTTGGTATTTTATCAAAATCTTTTATGCCTGACTTTTGTGCATAATTTTTAAGTCTATTAATAATTACCTTTACCGGAACATACCAGGTATTTGTGCCCATTAATACATGTTCGTATTTATCAGGCATTTTTGGTATTCCAACTCCATAAGCTTGTTTTAAAAGAAAAAAACGTCCTGGTCTGATAGGATCTTCTGAAAGTATTGAACCTGTTTTTTTATTTTTTAATCTTTTTGTTACTTCTACTCCAATAATTGAATTTTTAGATAATTCTGACAATGACTTAATATATTGCATAGTTTTTAAAGTTTGAGAATTAAAAATATCTCCCCAGTTAGAATAACTTGCAATTAGTATCATACTATCAGAATTCATGTATGTAATTGCCCCTGAGGCAACTAACCATCTCAATACTCCCATATGCCCTTCTGGATTATAAAAATGATTATTTTGATTATCAATATAGTAATTAAGTTCTCCTGATGAAGGCTGATGTAAGCTTAATCTTTTTTGAGATCCATTTGTATATATCAATTCAGGAAGTCTTATATCGTTTTTTAAAAAATGATCTCGCAAGTTTTCTTCGTTTGATATAGAAGCCATTAATGCTATTTTAGATGAACCCATGCAAGAATTAATAATTTGCTCGATTTTTAAATCAATAAGTGTTTTTTTATGAAATCTTTTATCTTCTAATGTCATCAGAGGATTTACTTTTCCCATACTCCTTGAAGAAAGCCCACCACATAGAAGAATAATCCATATTTTTTCCGCAGGATATTTAGAATAATTCTGGGAAACAAATTTTATTGTTGCCAGATTTTTCTCATCTATATTGATAGTTCTAAAATCTGATAATTTTTTTCCTTTTAAAACTAATTGACTATTTGTTTTTTTAATATTGACAGAATTCTGGTTTCCATTTTTTTTAAACTTTTCACTAAATACCAATTTATTTTTTAATAAAAAAGATAAATCCGCAAGTTGGATCTCAGGTCTGTCAAGACTATTATCATTTGGCATAAAAAGTGTTTTCATATCAAATTTACCGATTTTTTGAATATATAAATTTCTCTATGAACTGCATCATCTATAGTTGAGCGTGTTATTTTTATTTCTGGTAAATATTTATTGAGGATATTTAAAAATGATCTCTCAGGATCTACATCCATAGATTTCAAAAAATTAATTCCAACACCACCTGTAAGGACCAGTGAGCGAGAAACATTACTCCATCCATCAGCTTTAGCCCAGGTATAAATAGCTTCTGCTAATTCTTTAGCTATAATTGATATGAATTCATCGATAAATGTCTGTTTATTTTTATATTTTTCATCTAACCATAAAAGAATCTCTTTGGATAGTGTTTCAGTTTGATTTCTCATTATAATAGAAGCTTTTGTCGAAGATCCATGTCTTTCCAATATTATTTCTTCAATACTTTTTTCAGAGATGGTAAAATTTATTTCTTTCTTCAATAAAGATAAATTATTCTTTGTATGCAAAAAGGATATAAGGCGTGCAGCAATAGATGGTCCAGAAAGGCGATCAGTCAATCGATCAGCATTATTTTGTATATTGGGTGTTTTTCCTTCAGGTCTATAATGATATTTCCATTTTTCTTCTTCAGGATAAAACCACAGGTGTCTTCCCAATTGACCGGCACCAGAATCATATGAATGATGAATATTAGTTTGAAATGATTTTGTAGAGATTAAAATTGATTGATTTACAATAAAACCTGCTGCAATACCTGTAGCCAAATTTAAAACAGTAGCACCTTCACTTCCAATATTTTTCAAACAGCCATTTGGATGATATAATTCCCCTGCTGTATCACATTGTGCATCAAATATAACACGAATAGGAAAATTGATGCTATTAAGACCATAATACTCTTTTATCTTTTTTGAAATTGCATTTTCAATGTTTACACCCTTTTGAAATACAATCGTCAGGTTATTGGAATACCACAGTTTGTTTTTGCATGGACCTGGAAAAGGAAATCCTATTGTCTTTACATCTTTTATAGAAGCGTTTTTTTGTTTAATAAATTGGTCAATTATTTTAATTAGAGCCAAACAAAATTTATCAGAAGTTTTATCATTATAACAATCTTTAAAAATTTGTTCTTTTCGCCATGAAATAGATTCTGAAGCAAAAAATTCATCTTCATTTGTTAAAGCTCCAATCTGTATTTTGCTTCCTCCAAGACTTACACATATAATCATAGCTTATCTCACTTTTTTTATTTATTATGTTCAATTGATCTCAAAAAAAGTTTATATAATTCATCCGGATTTTCAGCAATAATCTCAGGTAATGCTAAGTCACGTTTTTGTTTTTTCTCTCCTATTGCATATACTATTAATCTATTTACTGAAAGAACATCCTGATCATTACCTTTTTCAAATTCATCTCCAAAATAATAAGTTGGAGTTTTTTCAGAAATAAATTTCAATTCATTTTCAACTGCATACTTTTTATTTAGGTTTTTATTAGCAATATAAATACTTGTAGCTCCTTCGGGAATGATTTTAAAGTTAAAAAGATTATCTTTTTTTATTCTATTTGATAATAAACTTACAATCAAGGGGCGATTTTTTGGATGTATATTTATCCTATATACAGCATGCTCTAACAGACAGTCAGGAATTAAACGTTCAATATTTTTATTCTGTAAAATTTCATCCGCAATTTTCAAAAAATACTTAACTAATTGTTTCTCTATCAGAAATTGCCTATTGTATTGTTTATCAATTTCAAGCTCATTATTCTTTAATGTTGCTCTTGCAGCACCTCTTGAAATATATATAACTATTTTTTGTTCTGTAGAATTATCAAAACATTTATAAAAATCTTTCACTTGTGGGTCATCTGAAGGCTGACCGGTAACTAAAACAAATTTTTTTACTAATTTTAGCAATCTATTTAAAATACTTTTTTTTCTCTCATCAAAAGGTTCTTTGTAATTGACAAGAGTTTTAGAAAGATCTGAAAATATAACAACATTCTTTAAAGCTAATTCTATATTAGTTTTATTATACATTTAGTTTCATTCTTCTTTCATTGATTTAATAGCCTTATTTAGTAAATAAGAATTTGCCAGACCATTCTCTAAAGGGTATAGCAAGGAATTATCTTTAAGTTTTACAGCTTTAGAAAAAAGATCTATTTCGTCTTCAAAAGCATTGGCCCCAGGAAAATTTTTTACAATTTTTTCTCCTGTATCTTTTTCAATAACAATAAACCTTTCTTCCTTATCTTTAGGTACAAAAGAATCAGGAACTTTAATTATCCCTTTTGAACCTCTTATTTTGTAATAATTTTCTCTTTTAAGACATGTAGATGCTGTAATTAGGGCTATAATTTTAGATTCAAAAATTAGTGTAATTGATACACATTCATCAACTCCTGACTTCTTTCCTTTTAAACATTTTGCAAAAATTTTTTTTGGTTCTTTTTGAGTTATTAATCTGGCAACATCTATTCCATAACATCCAATATCCATTAACGCACCACCCCAATTTTCTTTTTTCAAGCGAATATTGTTTAGGTCATCAAGAAAATATGAAAATGTTGCTTCCAATAAATGAACATCTCCAATAAATCCATTTTCTATCATTTTTCGTACTTCTTCATGCCTGTTGTCAGTCCTATACATAAAAGCTTCAGCAAAAAGAACGTCTTTGTCTCTTGCTAAGTCAATGCACTTTTTTACTGAATTGGGATCGTTAGAAATAGGTTTTTCACACAATACATTTAAACCTGCATTTATACATTTTCTAGCCCAATAAGTGTGTAGATTGTTTGGTAGTGCAATGTATATAGCATCTATAAGTTTTTTTCCCTGGCTTATAAGATCATCATAGCTTAATATTGGCACATCCTTTCCAAAATTGCTTTTTACTTTATCAAAATGTTGAGTTCCTATAGCACCAAGAGTTGCTAAATTAGCACTTCTAAGTGCTGGCAAAAAACGAGTTCTGGAAATTTTTCCATAACCTAATATTCCAAACTTTATTTTTTCATTCATTTTTTTTATAATTTTTTCCTAATTATATTTTACTTTTACAAAATCAAGAAATAAATAAAATTTTTCAATTTTTCTTTAAGAAGTATCATTATATTTTTGAGATGTCAAGCTTGCCTGAATATTTCAGAATATAAATAAGTTATTGTTGATTAAGTCATGGGTTAATTTGAAGTACCATTTTTAGCTTCATTAATTCCTCAAATAGAAACATCCCATACTAATTTCGATTCCTTCTAATAAAACAAAATATGGCTTTACCTCTGCTAAATATCTGACCCATTATCGATAAGAAATGCCCCATCTTTTTTTTCATACCAACCACAAACAATTTTAAAAACCCCGCCTCTTTCTGTTTTACAATATCTTTGTCATCGAAAAAGTAGTAATCCTGTTTCTGTTCATATTACTTTTTCTCTACTCCCATGAATGCTCATACCATATCATCGTCTACCTTTGCTTTTTATTATCTATGCAATAAAACTTAAGATACAAAATAAAATTAGTTTTTTCAACTTAGTTACCGAGCTTAATCTAAATTTTAATCAATTTCATGAATTATTTGATTTTCCTGATTTTTTCAATGTTAATACATTATAATATAAGTACAATATTACAGAAAAATAAATTTTATGTTCTCTAATAGTTTCAGATAATTTTAAATATTCAAAAAGATCCTCATTTGCATTATCTGCAAAACGAAATTGATAAGCCATGTCAAGAGAAA
>Ga0272440_1003162_pt1 | contig 12431 bp, 11 predicted proteins | sample SSMMMBAug17_FD_192440 | JGI IMG/M metagenome (GOLD analysis project Ga0272440, IMG submission 192440) | Marine sediment archaeal communities from Little Sippewissett salt marsh, Falmouth, MA, United States - SSM-MMB-Aug17 | ecosystem: Environmental > Aquatic > Marine > Wetlands > Sediment ... | reverse complement strand
CTGAAGATCTTGAAAAAGTCTTGAAAAATTTACCCTCAAAAAAAAGTAAAGATAATAAAGGCAGAGCCCCGATTATCAGCAAAGATGTAAGTATTGCAGCTGATAAATCTACAAATAGTTTGATTATTACTGCCGAACGAGAAGATTATATTGTGTTGGAAACAGTTATCAAGAAACTGGATATTCCCAGATCTATGGTATATATTGAATGCGTGATCATGGAAGTGACTGCGGATAAAAGTCTGGAACTTGGAGTGGATTGGCGCGGTGGTGCTGAGTTTGGTTCAAATAAAGGAGGTGTTATTGGGGGGTTTGGTAAGGGATTACTATCTAATACCGATCTCACTTCTCTTGATAAACTTACAAGTAGTACAGTGGGTGTTATTGGTGAACAAATTACTTTTGGGAATCAAACATTTAATTCTTTATCTGCTTTTATCAAAGCAACAATGACTGATACTGATGTCAATGTGATATCAACACCACAAATATTAACCACTGATAATGAAGAAGCCACATTTAAAGTGGGTGAAACAATTCCATATATTACAAGATCGGGTACATCAGATAGTTCATATGATTATAATAATTATGAATATCGGGATGTCGGGGTTTCTTTAAAAGTTACACCTCAGATTAATAAAAGTGGGTTTGTTCGGTTGGAAATTGAGCAGGAAGTTAAAGATGTTGTTGATGACGCTGTTGGAGATAATTTACTCGCACCAAGAACAACGAATCGTTCATCAAAAACAACTGTTTTGGTACAAAATAAACAGACAATTGTAATCAGTGGTATGATTGATGATAAAGTGACTGTGACAAAATCCGGCATCCCCTGTCTTGGAAAAATGCCGATTCTTGGGCGATTGTTCAGTTCGTATCAAAATTCACATGACAAAACCAATCTGTTTTTCTTTTTAACGCCGCATATCATTAATAATAAGCAGGAATCATACAAATTTCATGAACAAAAACGACAGGAAATTAATTCTTCTATGAAACAGGAAGCGCAATCTATTAAATTATACAAAAAATCGATTAAACGATAATCAATTATTTAAAGTTTTGTTATGAATAAGGATCTTGAATGGTTGACAAAAGAAAGCTATCAATGCGGATAATGATCAGGAGCTGGGAAAAAAAATTATATATTCTTTTATTCGCTATAACAATAAACCCGTCGATATTAATGCAATTGCAAAAAAACTGGGTGTATCAAAAAAAATTGTTGAAGAAAAAATTGAAAAACTTTATATGGCAGATCTTGTCTGGCGAACAGAATCCCGATATTATGCGTTTAACGATATTTGTCTGATGCGATATATTAAATATGCATATGAAAAAGATCTAATTGATATTGAATTTATTGATTTAAAACAACAAAACGTTTATAATAATCTTAAAGGTCGATTTTTAGAATTGATCGTTCAGGTGACCAATTAGAAAGTGCAGGGGATGCACTTCGTATGGAATATAAAGAATTGAATACAGATATTCCAAAAGTTCAGTTCTGGATTGTTTCCACAGGCGGTTTTACTGATGAAGTTCTTTTGTATGTTAAGCAAAGAAATGATATTTATTGTTCGGACTATGATGGCATAAATGGCATTTTTCGCTTTTTTGGCGGGGCTTATCATATTCCCATATTTACAAAAAATGATTTACAAGAATAGGGATGATAAATTATGAAAAAAATTATTGTATGGATGATATCTGGTTTATTCCTGTTTTCAATTGCTTTCGCCATAAACAAAGGACAGGAAAAAATAACCTTGGATGGTGGAAAAAGAGGTGATGTTCCTTTTCCACACCGATTGCATCAAAATAAACTGGCTGATGATTGCAATGCCTGTCATCAACTGTTTCCAAAAAAAATTGGCATTATCGAGCAAATGAAAGCTGAAAAAAAGCTTGATAGTAAACAAGTGATGAACAAACATTGTATCAAATGCCACAAACAATTGAGACGAAAAAACAAACCTCATGGCCCGACAAGTTGTCGTCAATGCCATGAAAAGTAACTTTTAATCATAAAGGAGGAAAAAATGGATAAATATACGTGTAATATATGCGGATATGTTTATGAGCCTGAAAATGGCGATCCAGATAATAATGTCGATGCTGGCACAGCTTTCGATAAACTCCCTGATAATTGGGAATGTCCGGTATGTGGTGCATCAACTGATGATTTTGAAAAAGAATAATTTTTCATAAATTATTTAACCATAGGCTTATTCGTTATGATCGTAATATTTAATATATAACGATTAAGGAATACTCTGAAAATACGCTCTCTATTTCAAAAAATTTCGTTTGGGGTTTTTGTGCTGTAGAGACGTCGCATGCGACGTCTCTACACAACTTTTTTTTGGAGCATTCCTAAGCCTTTTTTTAATTGAGATAAACTGTGGCTGTCCCATTTCAAATAGATAGATATCGCAAAAAATTATCCGAGGCCCTTTATCAAAGGGGGGTGGCGCAAAGCCTTGTATTAAAAGCATTGGATTTTGCCGATAAAGCGCATAGAGGTCAGACGCGCAAATCCGGAGAGCCATATATTATTCATCCATGCACGGTTGTGGATATTTTATTATATGATCTGGACCTTGTTTTTCCTCACCTTCTGGCAGCAGCTTTTTTGCACGATGTTGTTGAAGATCTGGATGATATTACCATTGATCAAATAGAAAATCTTTTTGGAAAGAAAGTATCGGAAATTGTTGATGGATGTACGAAATTGCGTCGATTTCGCATGCCAACAAATACATTGAAAGACTTGACTCACAGTAAAATTTTTTTAACAGCATCCAGTTGTCCTGAAATATTTTTGGTGAAACTGGCAGATCGCCTTCACAATTTAAGAACTTTAAAAAGCCTGCCGCATCCAAAACGTCAAAAAATTGCGCGGGAAACAATTGATGTTTATGCACCGATTGCGTCAATACTCAATATACTTCATTTACGAAAGCTTCTGTTTGATCAGGCACTCTCTTTTTTATTTCCAAAAAATACGCGAAAAATCAGGAATATTTTGAAGCGAGATGTCAATCTTGATGAAGTTCAGACCATCAAAAAAACGTTGGAACAGGCTTTTAAAAAAGAATCCATGAATGTTACCATTCGCGTATGTCCCAAAAACATGGAATCTTTTTATAATCCTGTTAACAAAACGCTTTCTATCAATAATGCTGAGAATATTATCGATTTTAATATCATTGTTCATACAGATAATACATTGGATTGTTATAAAGCATTGGGTGTTGTGAATTGTGAATTTAGACCGGTTCCCAGAAAATTAAGAGATTTTATTGCCAATCCCAAATCAAATGGATATCAAAGTATTCATGTCAGACACAATTTATTTGGTAAAAATTATTTAATGATTATTCGTACCCCACAAATGGATAATCTTGCCAATCAAGGTATATTGGATCATTGGCGTAAGCATGATAAACCATCAGATAGTTATATCCAATATATTCAGGAAGCTTTCCGAATGATTGGTGAATATGATGGCGAAGCTGCAGAGCGTCGAAAAATCATTCAGGATTCTAAATCTGATGAAATGTATTTGTTTACACCGCGTGGCGATTCAATCAGTTTGCCATCAAAGAGTATTGTTCTTGATTTTGCCTATAAAATTCATTCAGATATTGGTCATGGGTGTATTGGTGCGATTGTCAATGGAAAGCAGCTTTGTGTAGATGATGAATTGTCTGATGGTCAGATTGTTAATATTTTGTCAGAAAGTTCCCGTAAAGAACGACCTCCTGAACTGGAATACAAATGTCGCACACCGAAAGCACGTTCTGCTGTAAACAGTCAAAAAACGCATCGACTCAACGATTTCTCTGAAAAAATTGGCAAAGATATTTTGAATCAACATATGAAAAAAAATAAACTGGATGTCGAACTGCTCAAAACGCAACGAACACAGTTAATATTGGATTTTTTAAATATTGAAAATATTCAAAAAGCGTATCGACGTATCGGTCAGGACAGGCTCTCTCCAAAAGAGCTTTTATATTATTTCGCAGATAATTATTTGAAAAATTCAACCATTAAAAAAGGTAAAGAATTATTGGGAACAATTTCAGTGAATGCGTTGGATAATAATTTTTATAAATTTGCGCAATGTTGTAATCCATATCCAGGGGATGAAAATATTATTGGACTTTTAAGCAAACGTGGGGTATCTTTTCATTATAGAAATTGTAAAGAAATAGAAAAGCAAAAAATATCAAAAGAAAAATATTTAAATATTCAATGGGTTGACTGTAAATGGCCATCAACTTGTTTTAATGTTGAAATTAAAAAAGCCAAAGCATTGTCAATTATTCGTGATTTGGCTTCAGTTGGAAACAACCTGACAATTCACACACTTGAAGAAAAGCTTCGGGGGCATCGACTTATCGTCGTACTTAAATTTGAGGTGAATGGTCTTGAAAGTGCAAAACAAGTTTTTAGTGTACTTCCCAGAGGGCAGGTAACCATTAATCATTTTTATATTAAACATGCTCAGGCATAACAATAATGTCTTTGCAAAATTCTTTGAGTAAGAGGAATCGTTCAAATGAAATATTTTCGATTAATTTTTATTGGATTCTGTTTTTTTATAGGATCTGCCAGTATTGTATTGAGTGCAGAAAAGAAAGCACAACTGATCTTTTCTGAAATGACTGTCAAACCAGATCAAAAAATACAGATACCTGTGTTGTTGAATAATGTACCAAACATGGCAGGAATCAAGCTGGCGCTGAAATTTGACAAGGACTTATTATCCTATGTCAAAAGTGAGAAAACAAAAACAACTGCATCACTCATGCATATTGTCAATGATAAACATCCTGGAAAGCTTGTAATCGTGATGGCTGGTGCGCGTGGTGTTCCTGTAAATACCCAGTCTATTATGAATCTATATTTTAAGGTCAACAATAATATTCCAAAACCTGTTGATACAAAATTTACTGTGACTGAACTTCAATTGATGAGCGATTCGCTGAAAGAACTGGAATATGAATATAAAATATTTCCGATTCATATACAGGCATCAAAGCATATCAAGAAGAAATCAGATAAAAAGATTGATATAATAAAACAGACAAAGACTTCAGAAACAAATGATTTGACACCAAAAGTGCAAACAGAAAAATCAGCTGAAACGAGTAAAGTGACACCAAAAAAACAAACAAAAAAATCAGCAGAAACGAATACAGTGAAACCCAATTCACAAGTGCCGACAGATATGTCAGAAGTTAGTACAGAAAAATCCAAACAGAAACCAGAGAAAAAATGATGGCTTGTGATCATCAACTTTTGAATGATCATTCAATTTTTACATTTAATTGCCATCCGGGAATATCTTGTTTTACCGATTGTTGCAACGATGTAGAAATGACTTTATATCCCTATGATATTATTCGTCTAAAAAATCGCTTAAATATTGATTCAGAGACTTTTCTTGAGAAGTATACGCAAATAGAATTTGATGAGGGGATCTGGTTTCCACATTTGACATTAAAAATGGCATCAAACAATGCATGCCCCTTTCTAAAGACTGATGGATGTTTGGTTTATGAAGATCGACCATTTTCGTGTCGGTCATACCCCCTTGCGCGAAGTGTAAAAAGAGCATGTTCACCGGAAAAGCAAGTGGCAAAATACTATCTGGTGCGTCATCATTATTGTCAAGGACATAAATCTTCAAAGCAATGGAATTTGTCTGAATGGATAGATAACAGTGGTCTCAAAAAATTTAATGACATGAATTCGCAATGGATTTCCATTTATACCATCCTGAAAAGTTATCCTTTTGAAACCACTGGTATGAACATGAATTTTTTTAGATTGCTGTTTTGTGCATCATACAATCTGGACAATTTTCGTCTGTTGATGGATAATTGCTTGACAGATGAAATGAATATTTCTACTGACTTAAAAGAAAAGGCCCGCTCCTGCGATATTGATTTAATGCAGGTGGGATTTGCATTGATTCATTATTGCCTGACAGGCGAGCCTTTGAAATAAATATCTTCTAAAACCATCAAAAAACATCCGCCGCCCCCATCGCCGCCAGCATTTTGACTTGAATATTCAGTTGTTGCTGAAACTGACACCACATATTGTCGTTCATTATCAAATTGATTTACAGCAGTCGCTGCAATATAATATTTTTGACCAGATTCCAGAGATGAAATTGTCAGATGTGTATTCTCAACTCCTGTTGTATAAGGTTGTAAATCTGATATGCTGGAAATTGGCTCTTGACTCAGATATACATTGTAAAAAGCCACATTTTTTTCAGGCTGTGCTGCTTTCCAGGATAATTCAATGGTCGTGCCTTTGACTTGCGTTTTTAATTCAGTAGGCATCAATGGAAGAAGTGTTGTTGAAATATTACAGTTATTGATATTGTCAGGATCCCATGCCACGCAATACAAATGACTGCCATTGGATTGTATTCCTGTTGGCGCCATAGATGCCTGATATGAACTCTCCAAATATGTATCAAATTGATTGGGATATGACATCAGATGACAGGCACGATCAATTTTTACCGAATTATAAGTGGTCATCGTGCCAAAATGAGATATACCGATTTGTTCACAAATGGCATTTATATCAGGATGATTATCAGGATGATCTGTTGCCAGTAAAAGCCCGCCACCATTTAATTTGAGATTTTCATAATAATTTGCTGTCAATTCCTTACCAATGGTTTCCCAATTGCCCATCCAGTATGATGCCCGCATACGACCATCGCAAATTATTTGTCGGTCTTGTTTTGAAAGAAACCACGCACTGATGGTATCGATAGCTTTTTGGTATTTTCCATCTTGCGTTGATGTATCATAGACCCAAACCTGTTGGTATTCAGTAGGGAGTTGTGTTAATCGCATGAAAAGTGATTCCACCTGATCTGATGAGTCAAGATTGAAATAAATTACGTCGGCATCAGTTTGTATTAATGTTTTATAGATGTTACGTGCATTGGCATCATAGGCAGATCCATTCAAATTAACTAATAGCACGTTGTCTGGTTGGGCATTGAGTGTAAATTCGCCTGTGTAGATATCTTCAGATTCTCCATTAATATTATCCTGATCCTGATCTAGAGCATTGCCTGCTTGATCATAAATATCGGGTCCAAGTTGAAAACGATATATCCCATTTGTTTCCTGTTCCTCAAAAGAGAAACGATAAATTGTTTCACTAATTTTTTCCGGCATATTTACTGTGATTGTTTGCTGATCTGGTGCAGATAATAATAAATCTTTATTTGTCAGATATTTTGATATAATTGGGACATTCAAATGAATATCTATATATGAAATCGCCTGATCTGATATGCCATTTGGTTCATGATACAATATTCTAGGTCCAGATTGTTTTTCATACAAATTCAATATTTCAGTTTCTGAAAGATTACGATTGTAAAGTCTTAGCTCATCCAAAACAGCATTGGCAAATGGTTTACCCACTTCGCCCTGAACAAGCATGCTGCCCACGATAATAGGAACTGCTGATATAAATAATTGTTGAATCGGTATTTCTTTTTCCTTTTCTTTTTGACCATTTATATACAAAATAAGCTTACCTGCCTGAAACATGGCAACAACATGATACCAGGATTCTTTTTCAATAGTGGTATCACTGATAATATCATAGGACTTCTGACCATCCTCACTCACTGCAAAGTACAGTTGATTTCCATTGGTTTTCCCTAAAACTTTAATATAAAATGTATGCTTAAGTATTGGTTGATCAGAACTTGTTTCATCATATCTTGAAATAATGGGTTGCCAGTTTTCAGGTTGCCGGGGGAGTTTGATCCAAAAGCTAACTGTCAGATGATCCACGAAATTGGATACGCCTAAAGATATATAATCATCTATACCATCAAGATAAACGCCTTGAGCCTTTTGCCCTTCGACAAATGTCAGATTTTCAGAGGGGACTGCAGTCTGATCAGAGGGGCAGGCATCAATCCAGTTATTGTTAAATGAATAATAGCCCATACAACCATCGTAAAGGCTTGCATTCAATTCTGCTGTTATGAATATGAGTAATGAAAGACTTAATAATAGTGTTCGTTTCATTCAAAACTCCTGTCATTTATTGAGTTAATAATTTTTTTAAATGGTCAAGCACATGCTTATTTTCATTGGATTGTTTATAAGCAATCCGAATGAATTGATCGGATAATCCACTAAAATTACTACAATTCCTTATTAGAAATTTTTTTTGGGCCAGCTCGGAACAAACAGTTGTTCCATTGATATGATCAGGCAATTGAATGAGTATATAAGGCGCGAAACTACTGAATATTTTTACATTTGGATAGCGGCCAAGCACATCTTCAAAGCGATTACGTTCTGTTTGAATATGCTGGATTGTTTTTTCAATATGGTCCTGTACAGTTATCATATTATTAAATATATATTGCCCTGCAATTTGGGCAATTGTATTGATATGCCAGGGTTTGTCTGTATTCCTCAAAGATTGAATCATATTGGGGGATGCCACAATAAAACCCAACCTGAGTCCAGGAATTGCAAAAATTTTTGAAAAGGAACATAAAACAATGACGTTTGGTAATGCAGAGCGGATCATGGTTTCAAACTCATATTCTGGTGAAAACTGAAGGTAAGATTCATCAACAATAAATCGTACTTCTGGATATGATTTACACCATGCCTTGAGTTGCACCAAGGGAATAAAATATCCGGTTGGATTATTCGGATTGCAAATAATGACAGTATCAATACCATCTAAATTTTGATTTGCTATTGCGGGCTGAAATTTTTTTGATGCTTTGGATGCGCGAATCTGAATTTGTGCGCCACACCTTGTACATGAATCCACATAATCAGCATAGGTTGGTGAAACAACCAATACATTTTTTGATTGCAAAATTTGGGGTAAAATATAAATAAATTCTGTGGTACCGGCACCGCAAGCAACCTGATCTTCATGTTTGTCAAAAAAAAGAGCAAATGTTCGATTCAACGTTTTGCTGTCCACTTCGGGCAGACAATGCGTTAGCGAAAGCCTGTCCTTGATATATTCCAATAAGCCGGGTGGGGAGCCCAATGGATTGATATTACTACTCATATCAATAATATCATCAATGGAACAATTGAGTTTTTTGGCCCATTCGTAAATATTTCCCCCATGTCCATGTATCATAGTTTAGCCTTTATTCAAAAAATCTGATAATTTAGATAAATGCAGGACGTTCTTCAATTTTTCGTTTTGCCCAGTTTTGACGAATCACTTTTTTCTTTACCCGCTCGGACATTTTTTTTAAATCATCTGCGGTGAGTCGTCCATCTTCATGTTCTTCAATATATAGCTGTTCAAGCAATCGTTCGTATTGTTCTTTGACAATAGTGCGGGTATGTTCATATTGTTCATTTTTTACCTGTTTTTGATGATATATGTAATAATAGACCCATGCACCAATCGCGCCAGTCAACATAATGAAAAAAAGCAAGGCAAAGGATAAAGTTCTGTTTGCAATATTTTTGTTTTCTTCAAGAAGTTGTTGTATTTCTTCATAATCATTGTTTATTTCTTTCTGCGTACCAACAAGTTTTGACATTTCTTTCTGGCGATTTCGTGATGTTTTTGTCGTAATTTTTTGAACCTGTTCATTGAGTTCCGCAATACGTTCTTTGATATTTTTTTGTTCATTTTTAATCTCAGCCAGAATCTGAATGCGTTGATGCGGCAATGTCTGGGAAGAAATTGTGATCAAAGAATTTGAAACTTTTTCTATGTCATCAATAAGTGTTTTCGTTAATGATTCAAGGGTCTTAGATAATAATTCAAACTCTTGTTGTAAAAGCTTTATGGCTTTGTTTAAATCATTCTTATCAATATTATTATTGGATAAATCATCAATCATTTGGATAATTCGACGTGCGCCTGCTTTGGATGCTTTTCCTTTGAGCAGGTTATAAATATCAGATTGTTTATTTTGAAGTGTATTCAAAGAATCCATAACCTGTTGACGTACACCTGGATTTGAATTCATTGCAAAATATAATGCATCGGTCTGATTAAAATTGTTTGCCAGCAAAATATCTTTGTTGATTTCCGCTGAAAGATGAAATGGCATATAAAAAAAACTGATAATTATCAGGCATTGAATCAATTGAATCAATAAATTGGTTGATTTTTGCATGTTCATGATCTCCTTGCTTTATATTTATCTTTCATAAAAATGATTCATATGTCAAGAATAAGTTTTATTATGGGCGACTTAATATCGGATAGATTGTGGAAAAAATTTATTTGGTATGCGATCATAAAATTATTGGGGATATCGTAGTCACAGTCTGGAGTCCCAAATCTAAATATTTGGGACTCCAGACTGCATTACACTGTAATAAACAAAACTGATACGACGATATACACCAAATTTTATTTAATCTTCAATGGGAATAAAAAAAAGGTTGGGGGAAGGTCATAAACGCATTCTCAAGTATATCCTGAGATTAATTTCTTGAAAAAATTTGTGCTAAGGAATACTCGAAAAATAAGATCCCCATTTATCTTGAACGTATAATAGTTTGGCACGTAGAGACGTAGCATGCTACGTCTCTACAGAACAAAAACCCCGATGAACATTTTATAAAATGGGGAACTTATTTTCAGAGCATTCCTAAGACAATAATGATTAGTTCATAAACATATCTTTTCTGGGTTTTTCGATTTTTTCTTTGGCAAGTTCGGATGAAACAACCTGCACTGAGTATTCCTCCAGATCTTGCGGTAAATCGAAAAAGATCGCCATAAAAGGAATTTTCGTATTGGATTCAACATATAAATTCGCCATATTCGCACCGCTTTCCTGAGACAGGAGTTTTATAATGGCATCCTGTTCCATGGTCTTGATATCTTGATCTGATAAATAATTGCCAGCATAAATTTCCTGATACTTAAGTACTTCAAGTTTATTTTCAGAGACTTGTGTTTCCTCTGTTTTAGGTTCACCGCCTTCACCATCTGCTAATTGTTCTTGTTTTGCTGCTGAAAAAAGTTTAACTGCCACCTTAATTTTCGCGCGTGGATTTCGATATTGATTAATGACTTGACCCTTAACGATAAAAACACGGCCTTTTGCTGTATTATAAGCAAATTCGCCTTCGATATCTGCAAAATCCATATAAAGGTTACCCTGATCTGGCACATCCGGTACGATCGCTTCTTCATCAAGAGGTCCACCTGTTCCCATAAAATAAAAAGCAGCGCCGCCACCACCTAAAAGTGCAACCAAAAGAGCAATCATTACCAATAGTTTAGATCCGCCTTTTTTCTCAGGTTCACCATCAGCCCCTTCGGCACCAGCCTCTGTATCCATCGAAAATTCAGATTCTTCTTTTTCCGCTTCACCATCTTCCGCTTCTTCATCTGTTTTATCACTTTCATCAGCGTCCGATTCACCTTCTGATGATAGTGATAATTCATTGGATTCATCGTCTTCATCCATATCCATATCTTCATCTTCGTCATCTTCCTCAAGATCAAGGTCTTCTTCTAAATCCAGTTCAAGTACATCATCATCATCTTCTTCATTTTCGTCGTCTTCAGATTTTTCGTCTTCATTTTCAAGTGCTGTGTCATCATCTTTGTCTTCACTATCCGAATCAGTAAGTTCTGTTTCCAGATCAGTTTCATCTTCATCAATGGCCAATGTGTCATCGTCATCAGCATCTTCCTTCTCTGGTGATTTATCATCAGTATCTTTTGGAAGATCAGGTTCCTCTTTATCTTCAAGGCTGACATCCAGATCAAAATCAAAACCATCTTCAAAATCAGGCGCTTTTTCCTCTTCATCTTCTTCAACAAGTTCAAGATCATCATCTAATATATCAATATCTTCCGATACATCACTGTCAGTCTGGTCTATCTCTTCAAGAGAAAGCGCATCGTCATCTGATTTATCCTCATCAATTGCTAATTCATCAATGTCAGAAAGCTCTTGATCCAGAGATTCTGTTTCAGTCTCTAAGTCTTCATCTGTTAATTCAATGTCATCATCTGAAATTTCCGGCTCTTCATCCGAAATTTCTAGATCGTCATCCGATACTTCCAAATCGTCATCCGAAATTTCCAGATCGTCATCCGAAACTTCCAAATCGTCGTCCGAAATTTCTAGATCTTCATCCGAAACTTCCAGATCTTCATCCGAAATTTCTAGATCTTCATCCGAAACTTCCAGATCGTCATCCGAAATTTCTAGATCGTCATCCGAAACTTCCAGATCGTCATCCGAAATTTCTAGATCCTCATCCGAAATATCTTGTTCATCAGATTCGACTAAATCTTCATCGGAAACGTCCATATCGTCATCCGAAATATCTTGTTCATCGGATTCGACTAAATCTTCATCAGAAACGTCCATATCGTCATCCGAAATATCT
>Ga0272440_1003161_pt1 | contig 12432 bp, 2 predicted proteins | sample SSMMMBAug17_FD_192440 | JGI IMG/M metagenome (GOLD analysis project Ga0272440, IMG submission 192440) | Marine sediment archaeal communities from Little Sippewissett salt marsh, Falmouth, MA, United States - SSM-MMB-Aug17 | ecosystem: Environmental > Aquatic > Marine > Wetlands > Sediment ... | reverse complement strand
TTTTTAGATAGTATGTACTTGGATCTGTAGTGATTGGATAATATGTAGCATCCCAATTTCCCATAAACCTATGAAAAACAACTAACAAGTCATCAAATTTCTTTGAATCGTTTATAGAGCGAATGCCGACAATATTTAAATTCCAATCAATTGAGGGGGTATCATAAACACGATATCCTTTGGAATTCATTACTGATAAAATTTTTTCAACTGTTGGTTTTTCCATGATTATATCTCCTTAATGAATAATATATTTTTTCTCGAAATCATCAATACTCAGCCACCTGCTTCAAAATCAACACCGCATCACCAATATCAATGGTTTGTCCCAGATTGGTTTTGATTAAATCGTTGGATAATGGCGATATGCGTGTCATCACTTGCAAAATAGTTATTACATCATTTAATTTATAGGTTCTTGACAAAATAATTTCTTTTTTGTCTGTCGCAGATTGTAAAATGCAACTATCAGGAATATGAATAGTTAATGGTTCATCATTATAGCCTTGTGCTGAAACGTTGATGGAATGATCGCCAGATGCAGCCAAAATAGTAATGTAACCGGTCTGGCTTTTAGAATATGTATCCCAAAAACGTATTATGTCTACAGGGTTTATTTCAGCCCTCGGAATAACATTTCTGGTTCGTTCATCCTGAAGGAATACTTTGACACATCCAATTCCACCACTTGGACTTTTGGCAATGAATGAACATATATTTGATGATTGAATGGCACCATAGGCATCAATCGCCTCAACTTTCCAATAATAGGGTGTTTCAAAAGTCAGATCATTGGCAGACACTGTTGCATCAGGGAAAGTGACAACAACCTGATTACCAATCAATCCTGTCAATCGGAAGGCATCCGTAAACATATTGTTTCGAGCAATAGAGACTGTGTAGGAAATGCGATCGCCATCAGGGTCTCGGGCGTTTTCCCATGTCAAGATCGCAATGTATTTGGGATAATAATAAACTGGTATAATATCATTCTGTGGAGAGACTAATGAAAAGTCACATGGCTTTTTGTTATTGTTCTTTTGTTTATACACTTTTAATTCTTGTAATAAAATAAACTGATGCGAACTTTTTTCCCGAGCATAAAACAGAACTTGATAGGTTCCTGACATTGAAAAAATTGAAATATCAGTCCATTTGACAGATGACGCTTCAATGATGCCTTCCCTGGTATAAACATCAGTAATTTCCAAATGTTCACTGACATTTATATTTGAATGTATGGACTGTGAAAAATTGGGAAATTTAATGTCTATTTGAAAATTATCATATTCGGGTTGATCTATAGCAAGCTGGGTAAGGTTAATTTCAAATGACGCTTTGTTTTCATTTTCAGTTAAATAGACAGGTTGGAATGTTGTCGGAAAAGCGATGGTCTTTTTTGAGATACGCGTTTGTGTCGTATTCCCAATAAAAATTTCTGCACTGAGTATCCCATCACCATTTAAGCTATAAATTAAGTTGTTGGTTCCAATATCATCATTATTGTCATTTAAAAGCGGATGTTGAAGTGAAGTATCATAATAATCAGAAACATACGTATCTGATATGGTTTCTGTAAAAATTTTGGTAATCAAGGCTGCCGCCTGAAAACTGTCTCTGATTGACAGGCCTGAGCATGCATATTTCATAAATTCCGCTACAAAAAAATCACCCTGACGATCTCCTGTAACAAGGCCAGGGCCTTTAAAAGCCAGCTCATTTTCAGATGAACTAGTGATAATAATACGATTCGGGCCAGATAAATCATCTATAAATGAACCTGAAAAACATGTTCCTAAAACAACAGTTGTTTTTTGATCCTGTTCTTCTAATTGTTGATCCATTACTTGCAACCACGCCTTTAAATCCGAAGAGGTAATAACATGATCGTCTAATTGAACGATTTCTTTATTGCCATGTCCAACAATGATTATCAGCAAATCTCCCGGGTTTTCATTTAATTGTTCAGGAGCCCATTGTGTAATAACTGAATATAAATTTTGAACAGATGGCTTATATAGGGGATAATTGTCATCATATCTAAAGTACTTAATATCATCTTGAAAAAAACCTCTTGAAAGAAGACTATGATATGCAAGATCGGTCGTATTTTTATGTGCAGCCAATCCTTCGTTATCCTGACGTTTTGCCTGAAAAATAATCGCTTTTCCTACAGACAGGGAACTATTCTCATCACAAAAAGGTGGGGTTCGATCAATATGAACACTGGCATAGCCTTCAGGGGTCCATTGATAATAATATTGATTATTGTCAACATCAAAATACTGGTAACTTTCCTGAACATAAAGAACATGATTACCTTCAGACAGATCATCAGATGGCGTAAATTGCATATCATTAATTGTTTTGTAATCAAAATGATCAAGTTTATATCGAAACAATCGACCATCAATCGCGGGATTCCAATACCATGTTGGACGCTTATTCGAGGTACAATCGATCACAGAAACATCGGGTGTAAGACTGTATATCAGTTGAAATGTTTGAATACAATCGTTACCAGTGACTGTATAATTCATCGCAGCTGTCATGTCTTCCAAAACTGTAATGGATTGATTATCAGTATTATATTTGGATAATTGATAAGACCCGCTGGCAAACTCACTGGAATTCCAGGATAATTGACATGAATTATTTTCATCAATAGTATTGGGCTTGATTACAATATACCAGATATATTCATATAAACCAGTTTCTCGGATATCATTTTTATAGTAATTCCATTCTTTTTCTTTATTGGAAATACTCATTGAACAGGCTGATGCAAATGGGTGCGCATCAGGTAATCCTATATAAGATGTAGCGTCAACACCTATTGTCACCCGATTGTTTTCACAATAAATGTCAGCTTTCCAATGGGCATTAATCTGATAAGGGATAAAAATGATAATAATAATAACCAATCGTTTCATTGTTTGTTTTCCTTCAACGGATGAATATTTTTGTCACTCATTATCCATAATACGTTTATCAAATCATCAAGCTTCACTGTACCATCATTGTTGGTATCACCTGGCACACAAGTATCTATAATATTTTTTTGGACGTGAAGGGATGAAAGATTTGTTATTTGCTCTGTCAATACATGCACATCTGGTATTGTAAAAGATTCAATCATTGGGCCTTTAACCACTAAGGTATAAGAACCCATTGGAACAGTGGTTTGAAAAGATCCATCTTCTTTTACAGAAATAGAATCATTGCTTTCCAAAACCATAATTGAAATGTTTTGTAATTCCAACGCAGATTCTGAAATAATTTGCCCTGTAATCAATCCTTTATCGGTATAGCCTGTTTCAACAGGAGACATCGTAACGTTTCCAAATTGATCCATGGCGTAAACCATAACTAAATATCCATTACCTTCTGTAAATTGATCATATAAAGCATTATATCTGAAGTCTTGATGATTGTTATAAAAATCAAAGGACTTCAATTGAATATCAGGATAATCATTATCCACCAGTTGGGGTAGATAATTGGGGGGTTGGACTGTTGCCCAAACCTTTTTCATCTGAGAATTTGTGGTGACAGTAAAGGACATGGTCGAAGCAGAAATTTGCTGATAACTGACAGCCAGTATGTCTGGCCAGGGAGCTCCCATAACAAAATTGTCTCCAAGAAAAATAGTGGATGATATCAAGCCATCATTTGAATTTGAATCTCCATCAAAATTATCATCTAACTGAGGTTTCTGACCAGCAGTAATGGATGATTTTTTCAATTCTGTGACTGCCACAGAAAAAGCCTGATGCAAACTGTCGTTTTCAAATAATTTTTGGAAAAAAAACTGAGTAAAGCTATTGAAACCATTATTTGAATAGTTCACAGTATTATCAGATGTTGATGTAATAATAATTCGGCCATTTTTTTTTAAAGGATACAGAAAATCACCTGAATAGCAGGACTCGTTGATAATAATGATATTCCCATTGGTTTTAGTTTCATAAACATTTAACATTTCATGTAAAATACTCGCATATAAAATTTGCCCGGGTGCAACCATAAAGCTCGGATCATAGTTATCTGTTTTTGGATAACCATGACCTGTAAAGTAGATAAAAAGCGGTGTGCCTGGATAATAGTTATCAACAGCCCATTCTGTAATGGCATAACGCAGGTCTTCAATTGTGGGGTTACGATTTTCATTTTCCTTTGGGATATCAACAATATGATCATCAAATCCATCGCCATTAAAATCTATCCAGTTTTCCGGGCACAAATAGTAAATATCAGAATTTTTAAAACCCCTCACACTAAATGTACGATATACAAGCGTTGATAATTCACGAGTTGTCGGCCAAAGTCTGTTATTAACTGATGCTGGGCCTCCTGCAACAAGAATAAGTCTACCTTGTGTTGTTTGTAATGCTTGTAATGTTATTTTAGATAGTCCATTATTCGTTCCTGCCCAAATTGTATGAACCGCAGATTGAATCATTGCCCGGATGGAATTATCGGGTAAATTGGTTTGAATTGAATTGAGCACTGTCCATGTATCTATTGTTGTATCAACGCGAACAAGTCCACTATGATCTGTGCCAAGCCATATAGCCTTGTCTGATGTCTGCAAAACAGTTCTGAATGAATTCAATTCTTGATCTAGTGGTGAAAAGACCTCTATTTTGTCCGATTGGTAAAAACCAAACTCATAATCTGAAGAAAATAAAACCGAATGATCAGGCATAACAACAACAGAATAAAGTGCATGCGAACCTGACTGTGATGACCAATCAATTTGCTGCCATTTTGAATTGAACATTCCCAGGCCAGAGCTTGTTCCTGCATATACCTGTCCATTTGAAGAACTGATGAGAGAATTCACCGATACACCATCAAAAGCGATTGTATCTGACATCTGCCATTTCTGATTTATATAACTCATTTTATAAATGCCATCATCAGTTCCAATCCATACATTATTGTCTGTATCCTGTGTAATGGATTGAATAACACGATCAATAGTATCAAATCGTTTCCAATATTGATCACTGTCAAAGTATATTAATCCATTTCCATTTGTTCCAACCCAGAGTTCATTGGTGCTGGATTGAAAAATGGCATGTATATTATCATTATCACTCAATACACTGTTCGAAGCATCATACGTTGTCCATAAATTTCGAAAGTCATCAAGATGGATGAGTTTCCCCCCTTGGGTACCAATCCATATTTTATCGTTCGTGCCATTTGCTAAGGCTGTGATGGGGTTATTTTTTAAATCACTTTTGGGATAATCTAAAGATGACAATTGTATCAATTGTGGATCAAAAAAAAGAATTTGTCCATTTGATGTGCCAGCGAGTATATTTCCATCAGAATCCGGAAGTATTGTTTCGATAATAGAATCTCTGATTAAATCTACAGTATAAACTGTATCTGACAACGTATGTGTATTTACGCAAGCAATCTCATTGTTTTGAACAATTGCCCATATAGCATCATCTATTAAAAATGTATGAGAAATGGCTTGATCCTGATAAAAAGTTTTTGTTTCAATATTATTTTTATCACTAAAGTGAATTAATCCACTGTCTGTTCCCAGCCAAAGATGATCTCCACTTGATGTTTCTGAAATAGACAGAATTTTTGTATAAGGAAGCTCATTTTCAAATGCACTGTATCGTTTCCATTTACTACTTAAATAATCCAATCTAAATAAACCATTATTTACACCTACCCAAATGATTTCATCTGATGTTTGACAAAGAGAATAACATTCCCCAGAAAGCCCCATTTCATTTGAATCAAATATGTTCCACTCATTGTCAAGGTAATTCAGACGAGCCAGTCCAAACTTTGTTGCGATCCAAATAGCGGAATCTTTCGATTGAATAATGTCAAGAATACTATTGGCAGGTAAAAGAGAATTTGATCTTGTATAGGTATGCCATTCATTATTTACTGTATCAAAGCAAGTCAATCCACCATAAGTTGAAATCCATAAAGATTGATCATTTGATATGAGCAAAGATGTTACATATAGAGAAGGCAATTCGTTTGTGAATATTTTTCGCTCTCCGGTTTGTCGATTGAATTTTACAAGACCACCAGTTGTTCCAACCCAAAGGACATTTGGATTTTGCTGATCTATGATGATGCTGGTAATGTGATCAGTAAAGGTATGAGTATGAATATTGGTGTTTCTGAAATCAAAGGCATTGCTAAGAATAGAAATTTGTTTTGTTGAATGCCAGACATTACCTGTTTCATCCATAATATTCAGCCACACAGTATACTCTCCAGAACTGTTATATATGTGTTTTACATTTTTTTTTGATGATGTCCCGCCATCACCAAAATGCCAGGAATACAAAGCGGGATTTATGCCTTTAATCTGAAGGGAAAAATCAATTTCCAAAGGAAGTTTTTGTTGATCCGGATATGTTTTGATTTGAATGTCTGGACTGGTATTGGCATATGATGAGGAAAGTAAACAAAGGAAAATCAATAAACCTGGTATTGCTTTTAATAGGTTCATATCTTATCTAAATCCTTATTGTTATATACTAATTTGGCAAAACAAATTATTGAGGTTATGGATTAAATTGTTTCAGCATAAAAATGATATCTTCCATTCCGATCTGTTGGTCACCATTCGTGTCTGATGATAACAGAATGATTCCAGCAGGATATATACCTGAGTTTATTTGAGCCGCTAAAATGATATCTTTTAGATTAATCGCCTCATCGCCATTGATATCACCATGAATGGAGTTTCCGATCCATGAATCATAATTTACAAAACCGCTTACTTCATCGCCTCTGGTATCTAAATTTTTTGTCGGATCATAGGGGCCTTTAATATCACCCCAATAGTTATTCATTGCATTGACAGTTGATTCGCTATTGTTGAAAAAACCATAAACAAAATTATTAGAAAAAGAGTTGTATGAATAATTTCCTGATACATTTTCATCCAGAAAAATACCAATTAAATTATCTTTAATCGTATTATTGATCACATCTGGCTCCGATTGATTTTTGATATAAATGCCATGTGCCATCCCTTCAATAAAACAATTGCTGATCAATGGATGTCCATTATCAATATAAATACCAACATCTGCAATACTATCACGAAATGTGCAATCAATGATTTGAGGAAAACCTTTGAGGTTGGATGTTTGATGAATATAAATAATTCCCGACTGATCAGGCCCCAATTGATATCCGGATGATCTTAAAAAATGACACTTTTCAAGTTTACTCTCTCCAACGTGAATGCCATCAAAAAAGATACCTGCCCATTGGCGATTTGCATTTGACCATGTGAAAAAAACATCTGTGGCAATCAAAGTGCCTTTGACATGAAAAAAACCCCCTTTGTCAAATTTGACTGTAATGCCTTTGTGAATATTTAATTTTGCGCCAATATCAATACATAGACTATAGGCATGATATTCTGCGTTACAATGATTGGATTCCCAATTAACCTCTCTTGTAATTGTGCCTGAAACAGATACATCTGAATGATCATTATGCCGAAAAAAATTATCTTTAATTATGGGTTGATTATCAGGATAGGTCGTTTCAATGCCAATGAGATTTTGGATCAAATGGTTATTGGTGATTTGTGGATAAGATTTCCCCTGAAGCAGCTCAATTCCTTTAGCCATTCCTGCGATGATATTTCCCTGAATGATGGGGGATGCATTTTCAATGGATATCCCCAAAAGCGCTTGTGTATTTTGGAATACACAATTAACAATCTGAGGTTTGGAATTAGAAATATGAATAACCCCTATAGATGGAGGCGCATTCAAAAAGCCTTCAGCGCCTTCAAATACGCAGTTGCTTAATCGGGAGGCATTTGCGCCATTGGATTTGAATTGAATGCCTTGCCATGATTTTTCCCCATCCATATGCGTAAAAAGGACATTTTCAGCATTTAAAACGCCCTCAGATACGATAGAGCCATTTGATTGAAATTTAACTGTGTTTCCGGGAACAATTGTTAATTGGGCATTGCTGGTAATCGTCAGTTGGTCAACAAAATAAATTGTTGAACATTTGTTATCCCATGTCACCTTTCCTGAAATACTCCCGCTGGTATAAATATCTCCTTTTGTATTATTATTAAATATATTCTGCGTTTCAATATTGAGAATGGGTGTATCATCGTTATATATTAAGTGAATCGCATATTGATTGTTTTTAAATGTATTATTGTTTATTTTTGGTTCTGAAACACCATTGACAAGAATACCTGTTTTCATGCCATCAATCAGATTATTTTCAATTATTGGTAAACTGTCATCTATGTGAATCCCTTTCTCAGCAATACAATTAATAATTATGTTGTCATTTAGTTCTACTGTTGAATGTTTGATATAAATAATGCCATCGCTGCCATTGTTATATCCCTTTGCGTGTTCAATTGTACAATGTCTCAGGAAGCTTCTGTTTTCTTCATTATTGTCTTCTATTTTTATACCATTCCACATTTTCTTATCATCTGCACAAGTAAAAAGTACATGTTCGGCTTCAATCGTACCGCTAACCTGTATTTGTGTATCAGCTTCATTTTTAACAATGATATTGGGATTGATATGAAGGGTCGCGCCACTGCTGATTGTTAAACCTTTATTTTCATTTGTTTGTAATGCTCCAGAGGAAATTTGATAAACAGGTGTTTCTCCATCACCCCATGTAATGTCTTTTTCTATTGTTCCTTTCACGTAAACATCCGCCTCATGATTGTTGATATAGGTATTGTTTTTTAATTGAGTGGCATTATTATCAGCCATATACTGGATGTCAATCGCATATGAATTGTTTTCAAATGTATTATTGGTGATTATCGGGCCCAAATTTGTTCGAATATAGATTCCCTTTTCTAAACCGCTTACCAGGCAATTATTAATGGTGGGGCGGCTATTGTTGATGTTTATTCCAATATTGGCGTTACAATTGAGTATATTTGTTGTTAAAAATCTGGGTGTGGATCTGTTCGTCACGTATATCACGCCCATACTCTCATCAAATGTTTGATAACCACTGGCATTTTCGATCGTACAGTTTTCCAGGACACTATCCAGAGAAGCATCAAACATGATACCATTCCATTGATTTTTGCCATCAGCCCATGAAAACGAGTTTTCTTTTGCTTTTAAGATACCTTTGACACAAATATGCGTATTTTTTTCAGCACGAATATCAACGCCAGGTAATATGGTAAGTTCTATACCAGCGTCGATTGTCAACCCATACGTATTTGCCTTTGAAATCAAACGATACACAGGGGTTTCATTATTACCCCACGTTGTATCTGCCTTTATCGTTCCCATAACATCGATATCCCCATCTGCTGAATCAATGTATTTGTTATCTCTCAATAATGGCCCCATGTTTTCAGCATTATAATTAATGAACGCTGCACGAAAATTTCTGTTAAACGTATTCGTATACATTTCTGGATAGGCATTACCGGAAACAAGAATGGCATAGGATTTCATTTCATTGATGGTATTATGATGAATGACAGGGGATGCATGATGAACAGAAATACCATATTGAGCAAGACTGTTGTCTATTTGACAATACCTTAGGCTTGCGTTGGATTTTTCAAAAGAAATAATACCTATCTTTTCTGTTTGGGTATATCCATTCGCTCGTTCTATCGTACACATCAATAATTGGCTTTTATCAGAACCTGTCCCCTCAAATTGAATGCCATTCCATTGATTTTCATTATCTGCCCAGGAAAATGTAACATCATTAGCGATTAATGTACCCAGTACATGAATTTGAACATTTTTATCTGATCGAACAATCGCCTTTTCTTGAATCGTTAACGCTGCGCCTTTTTCGATAATCAAATTTGAATTGAGTCGGTAGGTTTTTCCTCCTTCCCACGTAACTGATGCACAAATATGTCCGCCAAGCATAACATCACCACTGGTATTTTCAGTAAAGTCATTACGATTTAAATCCGGTTTCATCGGATAATCCTGATCATAATGAATCCCTATACCATACGCATTACCATTCAAAATATTACCAGAAACTGTTGGTGATGATTGATCGCTGATATAAATACCAAAATTGTTCATATGGGTTATGGTATTTTCTGCAATATGAGGAGAAGCTTTCTGTATGGTTATTCCTGATGAAGAGGTATTATTGATCAATGTACAATTCTGAATAAGAGGTGATGAATTTTTAATATGAATAACACCTTCTGTTAAACTATTTCCAGTTGCTTGAGAAATAACACAGTCAATCAATTCACCTGCAGAAGCATCAATAAACTGTATTCCATTCCACTTCACATATTTATCAATACTTGAAAACGTTACCCCCTGGGCATTCAATGTTCCTTTTACGACAAGTGGAATATTTTCCTCAAAACATACAAGATGATTTTTCGCAATGTTAAGATTTGCTCCTTTTTCAATGATAATATCCTTAATTCTATATTTTGCAGAATCTTCATTCCAACTGACATCGCTTTTAATAATACCTGAAATGTAGACATCGCTTATCATGCTGTCTTGATATTTGTTCTTATTAAGTTGTGAGTTGTTTTCTGAACCATATATCATTTTAATGGCATATTCATTTTCAAAAAAAGAATTGGCAACAATGGCCTGCGGTGAGGCTTCCTGACCACTGAATACGCCAATCGCAACTTTTTCTATACTGTTATTCGTTATAATGGGGGATCCGCTTTGTATATATATTCCATATTGCGCCAGACTATTATGGATTGTTACATTATTTATAAATACATTTGAGTTTGTGATATGAACGATCCCCTGAAAAGCGTCTGCATTTCCTGATGCACGTTCTATAACACAACTTTCAAGACGACTGCAGGCAGAATCATTGAACCTGATCCCCTGCCATTGCATGTTTGATGCAAGCGGTAATTCATTTTTATCGTTAGCAACTGTAAAAAAAACGTTTTGTGCTTTAAAACAACCTTGCACATCTATGCAGCCATTATTATTGACTTTGATGGTATTACCTGTCACCTCTAGACTTCCACCTGAAGCAACAGTCATATTGGATAGTTGATAAATGGCATTTTCATCAGTCCAATGAACACTGCTATCGATAATGCCCTGAATCAAAAAATCACCATTGCGAGAATATCCAAATTGATTGTTTTTAAAAAAAGGATTGGTTTGGTTTGAATAAATAATTTTTACTGAATATTCTTTTCCTTTAATTTGATTATTAAAAACATCGGGAGAAGCCTTTCCTTCAATAAATATTCCATATGCCGCATTATGTTCCAGAATGATACATTCTTTTATTGTTGGTGATGCGTCATGTATGTAAAAAATGGCATTTCCTGAAGTATAGCCACTGGCATTCATAAAAGAACAGTTTTCAATCAGACCTGCAGCTTCATTGCCTTGAAACATGATTCCCTGCCATATTTTGTCAGTATCAGCAGATTTAAATTGAGAATTATTGCTATTTAACGTACCGCCTTGAATCAGAATATTAGTTTGAGGTTGAAATTTTAATATACAATCTTCATCGATATCAAGTGTTGTATTGCTTGGAATGATAATATTTTTATCAACAAAATAGGTATCTCTTTCCAAATGCAAATTATCAGAAAGTACGCCGCCAAGATGTGTTTTAATTTCTGTGGTGACGCCAGTAGTGGTATAATGATATTCAGTAACTCCATCTGAAACAGGCATGCTATAGGCATACAGGGTAAACTCATATGTGGTTCCCATTTCCAAATTGGCTAGGTTACAATTGGTATTGTCTTTTTCAATACAAACAATATTCTCTTTTCCTACATCATACTGTTTAGCTTCAGGTTTCCAATCATTATCGCTACCCTGTCTTATTAAAAATCTGTTATAGCTTTGATTCGCAGGTTGCTCCCAGTTTAATTGAACACTTGAAGCAGTTGCCGAACCGCTGAATTCACATGGTAGATTGTCTGAGTTGTATTCTGCTTGAATTGAAATAGGAATATTATCAGGAGTGAGCCCTCGTGAATAATTGAAATTCTTATCGTACACTATTATTCTGTAATAATAAGGTGTATTAATTTTCACATCTCTATCTCTGTAGAATTTTCCAGAAAAATCATAAATGATTTTGTTGTCTGTTGGAATCGTTTGGGTATATGGCTCACCATCATTGGGATCCCATATTATAGGTGATTCGGACCTTACAATCAGAATGCTCTTGAAAGAAGTGTCAGGATTATCCCATGTTATATTGATAGATGAAGATTTGACATCATGAATAAATTCTGCATTCGTCACATCTGCTATTGTTTTGGCATTTGATGAACCAGTGAATAATGCGATGGTTATAATAGAGATAAGAATATGTTTCATTGTTGTTATTCTCCTTAGGAATACTCGAAGAACAAGTCCCCCATTTATCTTGAACGTATAATAGTTTGGCATGTAGAGACGTAGCATGCTA
>Ga0272440_1003160_pt1 | contig 12432 bp, 5 predicted proteins | sample SSMMMBAug17_FD_192440 | JGI IMG/M metagenome (GOLD analysis project Ga0272440, IMG submission 192440) | Marine sediment archaeal communities from Little Sippewissett salt marsh, Falmouth, MA, United States - SSM-MMB-Aug17 | ecosystem: Environmental > Aquatic > Marine > Wetlands > Sediment ... | reverse complement strand
ATTGAAAAAGCTTAGACTTTAACTGTTTAACTATTTCAAATAATTAGCTATAATGATTGCATTGTCGTTAGACTATTTCGTAAGTTTTTTTGAAAATAACGTTAGATTATTTGTATCTTATTATAGGTATGTACAGGTTATAAATGCTCGAAAAGTAAAAAACTGAATAACCTGGTTCAAAAAAAAGACTGAACTGATATTAAATGAAGCACTTATTTTTCGAACATCCCATTCAAAGAATCAAAAACCAACAACCCGCAAAATATAAATCGCCTGCTGCAATTGAATCTGAGTATCAATTGCCGTTTGCACAGGCAAATCACTTAATGTTTTCAATACAATAATGGCATCCATAAGGCTGATAACCCCATCCTTATCCATATCCCCCTTAAGCGTGTCGGAAAAATCGAGTTTTATGATACTATATATGCCATTATTTTCTGGAAATCCATTCTCACCCAGATAACTGTATTCACTGTTATCATCCACATTGGTAAAAATGACACTTGCATTCCTGTATTCTTTTTTTGCCATCATATCCCGACATCGGAATGTAAAAGGGTTTCCAGGGGTATATCCCGGACCATCCATCAATGATTGCCAGACAATCATGACATTTTGAAATTGTTTTTTGCTGACAAGGGTTTCTGATAGCTTGAATGTTCCCACAAGGGTATTATCATGATAGATGGCAATCTCATCCCCTGTCTTTAAATCCTTATTGTTTGCCCTGGCTGATGCCAGATAGATTGTCCATTTGGGGGCGGTTGGATCTCCGGAAACTGATGGATAGCCCAAGAATTTTGTTTCATTGGCATTCACAATCAAAGAAACATCGTCGATCAATAATGATGATGGTCCCACACCACTGAAAATATTGGCTTCAAATGACAGCACATGACTTTTGGCATCGGAAAATTCGTTGATATCAATGACAAATTCTTTCCAATTTTTGTGCACTTCGTTCATATTGTTCACCATCATCAGAATTTGATCATCCATTTTTACATACATCTGTGAATGCGCCAGATGAAGATAGTCTCGCATCCAGAATCGCAAGGTTGCATTGGCTGATTGGGGGATGACAATTGTTTGCCTGACAGATGCTGTCTCTGCTGCGTCGCCCCCTTCAAACCAGACCAGCCAGTCTCCGGAATGGGCCAGGTCTGCACGTTCATAGACATTGGTATCAAACAGATCAGACTGATTCATCCAATAATTGCTCGATTGCCCATTTTCAAAACTCCCATCTGTGATAATATCACCCCCATTCAGGACTTCAATATTGACATTGGCCGAACCGATTGCCCCGGCTTGATCTTCAATGGTATAGGTGAACATTTCTGAACCATAATATGCGTCATCAGGCACATAAATCACACGATCTCCACGCTTACTGAGATAGGCTGTGCCATGTTTGGGAGTTGTCAGGGTTTTAATTGATATTTGATCTTTATCCAGGTCATAATCATTGGACAAAACATCGATACTCACAAATGATGACAGTCCTGTTGTGGCAACATCGTTGTTTGCCACAGGGGAACGATTTTCGTTGGTTGCCTGATATAAAATATTCAAACGCCAGGAATTTAAAGTGCCTGTATCACCTCTGCCGCCATCAACAATATGAAGCTGCCATTGACCATCAATGCGCGTCTCATTGTAAACTGAGAGGGGTGTATCGGGTATGTATTCGCCGGTAAATGGGGCTGCGGCTTCCTGAATGGATTTGCCGGCTAAATCATCCAGTGTGGTTTCCCAAAAATTTTGTCCCTTACTTTTGATATGCTCAAAAAGGGTCACGCGAATGCCTGCGGGGGACATCAAATATGCGATCATATCATTACACCATTCATGTGAAATATTGAGTGTCACTTTTAAATGGGCAATGCTGCCGGCCGCGCCAATATTGATTTTTGAAAGGATGCCTTCAGGCTGATTATCGGGTATGACAATGGGCGTGTCTGCGCTGGCATATTCTTGATAGGTTTGATCCGAGGTTTTCACCACAATGGTCACAGTTGCCTGGGATATATTGATACCATCGGTTGCTTCATACACAAAAGAATCTGTACCTGTAAAATCAATGGCAGGTTGATAGGTAATTTGAGTTTTGTCTGCACTCATATGAGCGATTCCATTGGTTGGTTTATGCACTTGAGCGATTGTCAGCGTATCGTTTTCCGGATCGAAATCATTGTCCAGCACCTGGATACAAACCGGCTTGTTTTTGATTGTTTCAGTCGCATCATCTGAAAGGTTCGGAGGTTGATTGATCGTAATGACAACTGTCACTTTCCCCTGTGATTCCAGACTGTTATTAAGTGTATAGAAAAAAGAATCCTCACCCACATAATTGATATCCGGCGTGTAAGTAATATATGTTTGATCATCAGAAATCTTTGCAATTCCATGCTGAGGTTGTGTCAGTGTCGCGATTGTCAGGGTAACAATATCACTGGTCTGATCATTTTCAGTCACATACAGATCAACAGCTGTGTTCCTGGCTGTTGTGCCCATATCATCCACTGCTTGAATATTGTCAGAAGTGGCCCCATATTTAACATATACACCATTTTCATAGGGACTGTTGTTCAGATCGTTTGAATATACCAAAAATCGGCCTTCATGATAGTTATCATCCAGAAGCTCTGTGTGAAGCCCGACTGTAAAGGTCTGATGTTTTCCTGGTGGAATGGAAATCGGAGCGTCTGGAAATATTGATGCCCAGTTAAAACCAGCAATTTTATCCATTTGCGTAATATTCAATGTATCGATACCATCATTGTAAATGGTAAAATTCTGATTGGCACGACTCAATCCTTTTGCAATCAAGACAAATCTTTGAGGACCTTGCGGCACAGCAAAACCAGAAACAAGGATGCGCCATTTGCCACTCATGGGTTGCGAAACAATGACTTGCTCAACATTGTCCACATGATTGATCCCTTTTTGCGCATTTTTCATTTCACTATTTTTATCCAAAACCCAGGGGTAATAGGTATCTGTTTTTGGGCTAATGATCTGCATATCCAGGTCATTGACCAGTGCTTTTGTGGCTGAAGGCGAACCTGCTGGATCATTCCAAACGATGGTGACCCTAAATTCCTGCATGTCATCAGGAACATAAACCTGGAATTCTTTTTGATCACCCGTCGATTGAATGGTTTCTGCCAGCCATGATTTTTCGGAAATCAGTAATGCAGAAGATTCGGTATTGATAATGCCCCAGCCAAATTCATAATCCGGTCCTGGGCGTCCAAGATCTGTTGCGCCATGAATCAAGAGCGCTTTGAGTAAATCTGCAGATAGTGTCGCATTTTCAAAATTCTTGAAATGTTGGTATAAAAGTGCCGAAGCGCCAGTTACACTCGGTGCAGCCATTGATGTTCCCGAATATAAGGCATATTTGTTATCCGGCATTGTAGAATTTAGAAAATCACCATTTGCACAGACATCTGGTTTAACGCGGCCATCTTTTGTAGGCCCCCAGCTGCTAAAAGATGTCATCTGGTCATTGTCCTCAGTTGCACCAATTACGATGCCATTTTTAACACAGCTTATTGATCCGACACTCTGAAATGGCCCATCACAGCGGGCGCCACCAAAACTGCAATCCGGGCCATCCTGTCTGTCATTCCCTGCTGATTTAATAAAAATCCAGTTATTATCATAAATAAACTGATCATATTCACTGGTACTCGAGGAGTAAACACCAAAACGATTTGACCATTTTTCCCATGAACGACCATTTCGTGTCCACCCCTCTATAAGACCCCAGGAATGATTTGATAAAAGCGCGCCATTGTCATGCGCCTCTTTCATTTTCTCAATAACATCGCCAAAATAATACGACCAGATCATAGCCTTTGGCGCCATGCCCAAAGCGATTGGATCGCCGGTACCATCACCTGCAATTGTTCCGGCAACGTGCGTGGCATGATTACTGATATTGGCATCCTGATCCTTTATGACCACTCTGTCCTTCAAATCCATATGTGGAAAGACCTGACCACCATCCCAGACACCAACGATAATGCCATTGCCATCAAGGCCCAGGGAATTTCGAACATTATCGACTTTGTTCCTTTTTGATGCAACCGCGTTCATAATTGCGGGCGGCGGGCTGGCTGGCTCAACCCATTCAACACAATCCAGGACTGCAATATCGTAGATATCTTTTGCAAAGGTTTTGATCGATAACACATGGGGTGAAACCTGCTCAATGACTTTAATATCTGAATGCAGCCTGTTGATTTGAGCAGTTGCATCCGCTATAGATTCATCCTTGAATATCAATGCATGAACCCGGACAGAACCATCATCATAAATGGCGTTGGAATGAAATTCATTTTGATCGACAGCCATTGAAATTTTGTAATCAACTGGCGGCAATCCGGCCCAATGAATGCCACCGGCAATACGTGTTGTGTTTCGGGTTCTATTGATCGTTGGCGTAATTGAAACCCAATAGGTATTGTCCGGAATGTAGGTCAAAAGCGTGATACCTTCCTGCTTGAGCCTGAGACGTTCATCAGGGTTTGGTAAGTGGCCAAATTGCATGAGCATATGTTTTTGATTGGGCAGGGGGGTATTTTTGGTTTTGTTATGGGGTTGAATATCACCCCGCTTGAAATGGATTGTTCGATCAGTCAATACCTTTGATGTTTTGGTGTGGATTGATTTTCGGTTTCCTGTCTGGTTAATAAAATCAAATTCAATCAGCTCCGGTTCAATACGAATGTCCGGTGCTCCCCCTGCCAGCACATTGATTGTTCGTTCTATCACATTGTCATTTTCGTTGGATTCATCAATGGAATAATCCGAATCCATCAGCAATCGAATTGTGTATGCGCCGGGTTTGGGAAAAGTAAATTTGAGATCAGTTGCCCTGACATACATAAAGCGTGGAAGGGACAGCTTGTAACCTTCGCTGATCAGGATATCATTGATAAACAGCTTTGAATAAAAGGTTGTTTGAATTTCCTTTTCTCCATCATTTCCATAGGCAAAGTCGATAAAGGCTGTTTCACCCGCATAAATCGGACTATTTGTCCGGGTGCCTGTTCGATTGGAAACAATAATAATATCCTCCCATCCATCGGGTAAAAAGGGTCTGAGATTGGGTTTGGCATGATTCGCCACCTGGAATTGCTTTTTAAATAGATTATCTGTTTCATTTATTTCATCGATGCGATTGTCTGGGTCCAGCTTTACTTGGAGTAAATAGGTTCCCGATTTTGGAAATTGATAGGTAATATCTAAAAAAGTCATGTAGTGCCAGGAGTTTAGCCCTTGAAGGGTCCAGCTATGTATGAAAGTGTCATTGCTCCAGAGTTCCATTGAAAATGGGGTTTGAATATCCAGTTCGCCATTGTTGCCAACAGCAATATCAATATAAACAGTTTCACCAACATTGACAGTCGTGCTGGTATGGGTATCTGGTTTGTCAGAAACAACAATGTAGTCATCCCAATCATTTGATTTATAATGCACCAGATTGGGTTTTTGCCTGTCTTGAACATTAATGTATTTCACATAGGTATTGTCATTTTCATTGGACTCATGAATAACATTTTCCGGGTCCAGAACCAGGGTGAGTTTTGTTTGACCTGATTTTGGAAAAACATACTCAATATCTTCAACCAGAATAAAATAATCCAAACCAGCAGCATTGACCCCATAAGCTCTGAACAAATTGTCATTAATAAAAAGCTGAATATAAAAATGATCGTTCACTTCAACCTTGCCATTATTTGCACAATAGATATCAATATAGGCGGTCTCATTCGCATAAACTGTACTGTCCGCGCGCGTTCCTTTCACATTGGCAACCATGATAAAATCATCCCACTCGGGTTTCTTAAAAGGAACCAGGTTGGGAAGATCGAGCGATGATACTGTCAGATCTTGGGAATGAACATTGTCATCATCCTCATACATTTCGGCAATGGAATTGTCGGCATCACAGATAACCTGAATTGTATATATGCCCGCATCAGGAAAGGTGTATTCAGCATCATAGAATGGTCCAGCATAACGAACAGGCAATCCATAACTGGTCTTTCTGATAATCCGATTCCCATTGGCAAGGACATCGACAAAGTACTGCTGCGTAATATCTGTCTGACCATTATTAATACAGCCAAAATCAAAATAGGCCACCTTTCCGGCAAATATTTCAGAATGTGTTGTGGTATCTTTTATATCTGAAACAACCACATAATCATCCCAATAATAACTTTTATAAGGAATCAGATTGGGACGTTTTTCGTGGGGCGTATCCAGCACAGTCAGATACTGAGTGTGCGTATTGTCATTTTCATTGGATTCAAGAACTGTATTAGCAGAATCACAAATTAACTGGATCGTATAAACGCCGCCTTCAGTAAATGTGCAGGCAACATCACGATAAGAAAACGCATATCCAGGTTTTATATTGTTGTTGACCTTTCGTGCAAGGAGCGTGTCATTGGTCTTGACATCAATATAGTATTCATTCGTAACTTCCGCCTCTCCACGATTGATACATGAAAAATCCAGATACACGGTATCTCCAACATAGATATCTGTACTGGTAGTTGTCTCGCTAACGTTGGAGATAATGACATAGTTATCCCATGATGGATTTTTGATTGGATAAAGATTGGGAAGTTTTGTTTGTGTTTTAATGCTGCCTGCATGTATTGGGATCAGCGTGCTGAATAAATATAACAAAATTATACATGCAGTTCGGTAATTGATCTTACGATTGGTTTGGGATAATTGGGGCATTTTTTTCTCCTTTTATGTTTGAAGGTAAAAAAGATAGTTTCCATAGGGAATGCGCTGAAAATAACTTCCCCATTATTGATATTGTTCGTTTTGAGGTAATTGTACTGTAGGAAAACTCGAAAAATAAGTTCCCCATTTACTTATGTGCCAAGAACGTGTTGGGGCGAACCTTATGTTCGCCCATCGTACATAGGAACGAATACGTTATTCGTTCGAGGGCGAACATAAGGTTCGCCCCTACATCGGGCTGGCAAATAAGAAAATAAGTTCCCCATTTACTTATGTGCCAAGAACGTGTAAAGGGCGAACCTTATGTTCGCCCATCGTACATAGGAACGAATACGTTATTCGTTCGAGGGCGAACATAAGGTTCGCCCCTACACGTTCTTGGCACATAAGTAAATGAGGAACTTATATTTAGTGCATTCCTAAGTCACTACACGAACCTCTATTGTCTTGACAATTTTAGAATCTCCTCTTCCGGAATTTGCTTTAAAGGAATTGTATTTAAAAGTCCTTTAAAAAGTGCTGATTGTTTTTCACAAATTAGTAAGAATTGTCCTGTCTTAAAAGCGCCCAATTCTTCTGAGCCCTTTGATGTCTGTGCAAGAATCGGCTTTAGCTTTGCAAGGGCTGTTGTCTCCTTGATACGTCCTAGAAACCAGGTCCGAATATTTTCTTTGCTTTTATAGTCAAAATCACCAGGGCTTTGAGTGGCCAGAAAGATACCCAATCCACCGGAGCGTGCACGTTTTAGCAAATCTTCCATTGGGCCTTTTGTTGCAGGTTTTCGGGTTGCTGGTAAATACATGTCAGCCTCATCGAACATGATTACAGCCTGAAGGTTTTCTGATGGACGTTTGCTGATCCAGCGCCTTAACTCCATTAATAAGTTTGCGACATAGAATTCCTGGTCCAGGTGATCACCTATAAATTTTGTATTGATTATTGAAAGCCGCGTTTTACCTTGTCGTTTAAAATGCCCCAATCCAAACAAAAGGTCGGCATTTAACTGCTCGCCATCAGCTTTAAATAAATGTCCTCTTGTTGTTTTGAGTATTAATAATGCTTGATGTAAGTGCTGAAAGTTTTTGTTATCCAATGCACCAACCCGATTCAATAATTCCGGGTCTTGGGTATTAACTAACTCAATAATTTCATCTAACAAGACCTCTTCTGGGTCATTAATTTCGGTCAATACAAAGATTGCCTGTTTCAAAATCGCTCTGCACGCTTGATCTCTTAGGTTAGATCTAAAACCCATGACTTCAGCGAGGGCAGCTGCAGAAAAACTGGAAATCTGTTCACGTTCATATTCGGATAATAAATATGTGCCTTCAGGCACAATTGATACAGAAAGTGGCCTTCCTAAAGGATGGCCGGGCGTAAAAAGTTGAATATCCAGGTGCTGTTTTAAACGCAAACATTTTTGGTTCATTTCTGGTTCCTGATATTGATTATTAAAGGCTTCAGGATTTGCATAACTGGCAAGATCGCCTTTGCGATCTATCAGCACAACAGGAATGTCATTTAACAGAATCTGTTCAATGATATTCAGTGCCAATGTTGATTTGCCACTTCCAGAGCCACCAAGAAAAGCTGCATGTCTGGTCAATTCTGCAATATCTAGTTCGATATTTCTATTTTTAAGGCCCTCAGTTTTACCCAGCAATATCTCCAGTATTGGCGGCGGCGATATGATCCCTTCATTTTCATCCTCCTTATTTGTATCGTTTTTGTTACTCCCAGTGTCATTGATTTCCTCGATGGTTTCTTTTTTGATCTGAATAATACCGCCGATATCTTCCAATCCTAAAATATTCTGAATGCTTGACAGTCGTGCCAGTGGATGCATCTGCTTACGCCATTGACTTAATCCATTTTTCTGTCTGTGTCGTTTGAGAAATTCAGGAAAAGCCATTATAGCGCGCCAGTCAGGATGTTCTATCAAGATCCGACGCGCACCTTTGGAAATCAAATGTCCAATATATTGAGCAATTTGTGATTTTTTCGTTTTTGGAAATTCGACACTTCGGACAATAATCATTTTCTTGGTACCAGTTTTTTCAGCAAAAGATTGGAGTTCCTTTAATAAACTATTATTTTGCGGTTTTTTATTGCAAATGCCAATCATCAAATTCAGAGATTCACCCATAACATAGACATATTTGTCATCAGTGTTCGTTGTCCATAAAGGCATATCAGAAAATTCATCGCTGCAATACGATAAAGCAATCGAAAGACAATTTGCCAGTTCAGCGGAATCAATAGAAACAGCTTGTGTCCATTGATTCAAAAAAGTCTGCCACATATTTTCAAGGGATTCATCAATAGGTGGGTCTATTCTCTCCTTTTGAATCAATTGTTCTGGAATTTTTTTATCCTGAATGGCTTTTTGATGAAAAGCACCGCAAATATCCAGTATTTTCCTGGCTCGCATGCCAGTCAATTGATTCAAATCATTTGTTGGAAAAGGATCGGTCGATGGCATATCCTTTGTTTCTATTTCAAAAAAATCATATAAAAAAGACAATCGTTTTCCCACAAGCGCATGTAGTTGTTCTATATTTTCAATCTCTGTTTTCAATTCTTTGGGGCTGGGCGGAATAGATATTTTTGATCGAATGGGCGTGGTGAGATTGTTTTCGATTTCCTTGAAAACAGAATCCAGGCAGGCAATGACAATAATTGAAGAAGGAATGTGTGCAGCAAGATCGACAAGTGTTCCCAAAGCCTGATTGATCCGCTGTTTGTGATTGGTAAAGTATAGCATACCCTCTAATTGATCCACACATAGTACCAGGGGACGTTTTTGTACTGCCCACATAATTTTGCCAATTTCAATGATCATCTCAAAAGGGGTGAAGTTGATATCTGCCAATGCTTGAACAGACTCTTTCTGGATCGGTGACAATGCTTGTGTATGAAGGTAGTTTAATATCAGGGACTTGATATAATGATCCTGAACTTGAAGATACATTAATGCTGACAAAATATTGGGATTGATACTTTCGTATGCCGGAATGGATTGTATCGCCTGTACAGACTGATTAATTATTTTTGCCAGATGTTTTGGAGATAAGTCCCACTCACGCAAAGCAGTCAAGATATCATGTTGATGCCCGCCTTTTTGTATTCGTTTTTTCGCCAGTCCAGGACTCTCGATCAGACTATTCGACAAATGCATCAATGAATTCAATTCAGTATCCATATGGTAGGGATAGGTCAAAAAATCAATCAATTTTGATAATATATATTGATCGTAACTATCGCATGGTGTCGCAAGTTGAAGATACGCAAAATAACCACGATCTGTTTGATGCGTCCGGGTTCTGAAATATCGCATCATATGCGTTTTCCCAGCCCCGGATGCGCCCAAAATTGTAAATACTCTGCCAGATATTTGATTATTCACCGCATTGTTCAGCATATCTTCAAAAACCTGACGTGTGTCACTGTTTATTTCTTCAATATCGAAAGGATCTTCCTTCCAAATTTCTGATAAACCTATATTTGAATAAAAAATATCCGGGCACTGGGGATTTATAAATGCCTCAGTCATTGTTTTTTTTAATTCATCGCTCATAAGTTTTCGCTCCTGTAGAGTTATGTTGTTCTCACATAATGAAAAACAGTATTTAAATAGGGAATTGCCGATGACTGAATATCATTTGGATCACGCCGATCCGGCAAATCTTCTTCAACAATATTCAAAAGTCTGGCGCGATGGGCATCTAAAAGATGTTGCTTAAAATCGATTTCAGACATTCCATCAGCAAATGGTGTTTTTCTAAAATATTGCCATACATGAGAAATAAAGACGTGATTACTGCCAAATCGACCTGTAGGAGATTCATTTGCTATCTTCTGAACTTGTTGGGAAAATGAATTTAAATCAAAAGATTGCGGGGATTCAATTTCAGTTTTCAACACAGAATTGCTGCTTGAAATCATAATGCTGACGAGGGCATTATTGATTGTGTTAAGTGATGCATTTCGTGCGCCGGTAGCCTGTGCGACAAGTAAATCATAATTGATTTTTCCTTTCATTGAATTATCAACATTTTGTAAAAGCGTTATAATATAGGGAAATGCATTGGTTTTATTGAAAGCTTTGCTGGAATTTTCGCCAATTGCTTTCCAGCATAGGGCATTTCGAACGTGTTCGCGGGTGGGTATTTCTTCAAAGGAAAGATTGAAATATTGAGCAAGAATCATTGCTTTAATTCTTCCTGGTGTAAATTTTCTGTATGATTTGTCGCTATCAATCCGATAATTTATTGCCATAGCTGCAAGATATTTATCTCGCATTTTTTGCCATGATAACTTTTTGGGAAAATAACTGGCATTCAATAAGGATTCAACCTGTTTTTTTCCCTCATCAGTTAAGCGATATCGTTCTTTTTTTTTCGAATTTTTTTCAGCGGAAACCTTTTCAACCAGAGAATTGTCCTGCAACTCAATGATGCTATTTTGCCAGAGATTGTCTGAAATTGGAGAGGATAAAACAGGCTTGATACTGTTCGTTATCTTTTTAACTGTTTCACCTATTGAACCGGCAGCATAAATTCTGATCATGATCAATTGTGAAATTGAAAGTTTTTTATCGATACGCATATTTTTCTCCTTCATCCTTTATTAAAGGGATTCAAGTAACCTTTGTTTTTTGTATACATGAAAAAATTAATATCACTCGATGTTTAAACTTTTTTTACTTAATTTATAATACAAGTTACCACAGCTCGCAGCCTCTTAGCTATGCAGAATTGGAAATCTCTGGGTACGTTCAGTATTTGTTTGCTAGAAAAATTTGAACATCAAGTTGGGTATAAAACTTAAAAGCATTCACTATGTTAAATTTTAATATTTATTATAATATAAAAATTATTATTTATCAATCAGAAAATTTAGATTGACGATGTATTGCTGTCAACACAATATGAACGACTGATAATAAGACATCCTGGAATCATACGTGAAGAATGCATGGCATAATATCGATTATGTGTATGGCTTTTGATTTTGATAAAAAAGGAGCGGCAGTTAAAAAATATCGTTCTTTTGTTGAAATTGGACTTTCGGTAGGTAGACTACCTGATTTTGGGACGCTCTTCCCCATTATTGATATTGTTCAGTTTGATGTAATTGTGCTGTAGAGACGTAGCATGCTACGTCTCTACACGACCTTATTTTTTTGTACGATCATGAAAAATGAGCATGTTATTTTCCGAGCATTCCCTTCTATGAACCAAACAGTTGTAGGGGCGAACCTTGTGTTCGCCCGCCGGACAAAAACCGGTATCAAACCTATGTAGGGGCGAACCTTGTGTTCGCCCGCCGGACAAAAACCGGTATCAAACCTATGTTCGAAAATGAATTTGAAACGATTGCCTCGGACATAGGTTCACAAACGATTGTTGTTCGCAGGGCGAACATAAGGTTCGCCCCTACATTGGTTTCGGAAATTGGGTGGATTTCCATTATGATCTACCCGAAAACTTATGATCGCTTACTTATGACTTCAATTATGCGGGGGCGCATTCTAGAAAAGGGGGCATTTTTTTTGCCCTGAAAGGGCTATACATACCAGCCCAGGGCAACGCCCTGGGTAATACATTACAATGATTTGAGCCCTGAAAGGGCGACACATATAAGAAC
>Ga0272440_1003159_pt1 | contig 12435 bp, 21 predicted proteins | sample SSMMMBAug17_FD_192440 | JGI IMG/M metagenome (GOLD analysis project Ga0272440, IMG submission 192440) | Marine sediment archaeal communities from Little Sippewissett salt marsh, Falmouth, MA, United States - SSM-MMB-Aug17 | ecosystem: Environmental > Aquatic > Marine > Wetlands > Sediment ... | reverse complement strand
GAAATTACTCAGTTACTGTTGACGGAGTAACACATCTTTCTTTTACAAATACTGGAGACTTGTTCGTCTCAAGTAATGCAATGAAGATTGGAACTACTTATAATGCCGCCAGTGATTTTTATGGAGGTATATTCTACGACTTCGATTTTAAGGTAAATGGTTCATCAGTTGTAAAATATCCTCTTGCTGAGGGTAAAGGGAAAATAACATATGATGTATCTGGAAATGATAATCACGGAACTATTAACGGAACTTTAACCAATGTTTGGGATAATACACAAGATGAGTTTCATTATAACAATGACTATGGCTGTTCAAAAGCAATGAAATTCAATGGAACTAATAACTACATTTCTGTAACAGATAATGTCTTCAATGTTAGTGATGTTTCTGCAACGCCATTTGAACTAAGATTTAGTGTAAATCTAACCGAAGACGTTTTAGCTGGGTCATTAACGAGCTTTGTGACAATTGGAACTACTGACTATAATACATTGCATATAGGTGTAGAATCCACAAATAAACTAAGAGTAATATATTCTACTGATGGTTCGGCGTGGACAATACAATTATCAAGTACTGCATTATCAAGTGGTTGGAATGATATAGTAGTTACAAGAGATATATCGGGGAATTATTTAGTAACATCTAATGGAGTTACTTGTTTAGATTTTACAGACGCTAATGATATTTTATTAAATAATTACGAGATGCACATAGGTGCGCATTATTCGCTAGGTGCTGCTTATTATTTCCATGATGAATTATTTAATTTTGATTTCAAGGTAAATGATGTTTCTGTCGCCAAATATTCAGGGACTGAAACTGATTCATGGACGGACTTGTCAGGTAATAGTAATGATGGAACTGTGAACGGAACTGCCACAAGTCTTATTTATATTCCTGCACTAACTGACCTTTCAGAAAACGCTATCGGTGGTGAAATTCAAAACCCCGCAGAAAGAGGTGGGACTGAATCAAATGGTTCAGAAACAACGGTTGACTTAGTTGTAACTATGGAAGCTGATGCTTATGATTTTCAAAAAATAACCGTTAGTGGTAATATTAATAGTCAAGGTTTGTATTTAATTGATGGTGACACACTATCGTCAAAACTTCAAAATAACATAGTATCAGAAACAACAACCGCCCGAACTTTAGCACTAACCGATATTAACAAATATATCCAAGCAAGTAACGCCGGGACTATTACAATTACAATCCCAACTAATGCGACAGTTGCTTTTCCTGTAGGTTGCGAAATTGAGTTTGAACAATCAGGGGTAGGTGTTTTGACTTTCTCCCCTGATAGCGGTGTAACTATGAACTCTTATGAAAGTGTGGACACTACAGCGGGGCAATTCGCAACAGCAACGTTAAAAAAGGTTGATACGGATGAGTGGATTCTAACGGGGGTATTAGTATAATGAAAAATCATAATACATTAAATATGATACAGCCGAAAAGAGATAAGAGACTACAAAAGTTATTCCTTAACGGTATCGAAAAAAACGATACTACGGGATACTGGGAAGTTTTGGACGGCGTAGACGTGTCAGGCAAAGATCAGTATGGTGTGTTATGCACTAAAAATAATTGTGTAGAGTTTGACGGTGTTAATGATTATATTGATTTAGGAGAAGATATAACAGCCTTGAATACAGAGGGTTATGAATTTTTAATTAGGTTTTATCCTAAAGATTATAGTGCTACATTATGTGCTTCAAGAGGAGGAAGCTCCTATTTTATGTATATGCAGTCGGATTATTCTTTGAAGTTCTCTTTTGGTGTTGGGAATAGTTATGTTTCAAGCGTTCTCGCTGTTGCGGATACTTGGAATGTTGTAAAAGTGGTCGGGAATGGTACTTCAATGGATATTTACAATTTAACTGCAGGCACTTCTGATTTAGGAATCACAGACGTTGCTGGGTTTCGGATTGGTTTTTTAGGAAGATTGGGCGAGGTTGGCACTGTTAATTTTGAAGGTTTAATGGATTATGCACAATTTCAAACACCTAATAAAACATACCGCTGGGATTTATGTGAGGGCGCTGGGATTACTGTTTACGACACCGTACCCGCTGAAGTTGGCTATCCTGTAATCAATGGTGAAATTAAAAACGCTACATTAAGCACATTTTGGACAACAGATGATAAAGCAACACCGAGTAATTTATTAAATGGGTTTAGTGGTTATGGCTCTTTTGATGGGGTTAATGATTATATCGATTTTGGGGATAATGTAGATATTACAGAAACAACAAGTATAACATTTGAAACAAGATTTCAATATGATAGTTCGCAAGATTACCCGACAATGGCTAGTAAATATTCAGGTGGTGGAGCAGATGGATATTATTTTAGGCTAGAACCATCAGGGAAAGTAAAAATAAGATTATATTCAACTGATGGAGGAGACGATGATGTAGACGGCAATATTGCTCTTTCTGAAGGAGAATGGTATACAGTTAAAGCAGTTATTGGCGCTTATGACGACGATATAGAAATTTGGGTGAATGGTGTAAAAGATGTCAGCCAAAAAAGAACTGCTAAAAATTGTTCAAATAGTCAAATACTTAGCGTTGGTAATATATCTGGAGTAGCATCTTTATTATTTAAAGGAAAGATGAATTATTTACAAGCTGAAACAGCTACTAATTTATACCGCTGGGATTTTAATAAATTAACAAGTACAACACTACCTGCAACTACTGGAGATGTAGATGGTACTAACAATGGAGTTAGTTATTTATATACACCAGCCCAAACAGGAGATACTGGTTTAGATGTATTTGACGAGACTTTAACTAACCCAGCTGGTAAATATCATAATAACGCAGAAACAAATATAAGACAGAAAGACGTACAAGCATTAAAAGATGCAGATGATAATAATTTCTGGTTTGAAGTTGGTGGAACTCCGAAAGATATAAGTTATGCGGATATTGTCGATACAGTTGGTGATTATATTTTTGCAAGAACTTTTGATAATAAAACTATGATAATAACATACTCGGAAATTTTGACAGGGGTCGCGAAAGATCAAATGTATAATGTGATAAAGAAGACCTAAGTGGGGTATAAATGTCTGATATATCTGGTATTATCAATAAAAATGGGACTAATTTTAATTATGATGATAATGGAACAGGTGATTTTAGGATTGTCTCAGGAAGCACAACTCTAGTCGAATCTGTTGTTATTCAATATTTATTAAAAGAAAGAGAACGAATGATTGATCAAATTAACAAATTAAGTAAAGCTCTTGACGTGAAACCAATGAAAAAGAAGAAAGGGTTTTTTAAAAAGATTTTTAATAAAAAATAAAAGGATGGACTAAAAAATGGATAAACTAATAGTAGAATTTAAATCAGAAATACTAAACGCTATTTCTTTCTCAACACTTCCATTTCTAGCTTTCATGGTTAGTATGGGTGTTGTCTATTTATTTGGAAGAATGCTTAATGTAGTTAAATCTGATAGAGGAAAGAATTTTATAGCTTTTTTATCATTGGTGGCGGTTCATTGTTATTATTTTTATTTCATTGATCCGTCAAAAGATGTCCCCGGAAAAGTATGGATGCTAGTTATATATACTTCTTTGTCAATTCTTTTCTATGTTTTAATAGGATTTAGAATGTACGATAGAATAGAGCAAATGCTAGACAAATTAACAAAAACAAACACGAAAAGTAAAAGAAAAAAGTAAAAAAAATCCCTGAAAAACTCACTATAGTTTTCAGGGATTTTTTAAATTAATTGTCTTCAATAAAATCTAATAGATATTCCATTTGAGCTGTTTCAATTTCTTCTGGTATTTCGTCTATATTGAATGCATCTACTTCAATCGTTTCCTCGCCGTCAAGAAGATCTAAAGTTTCTTTGAACTGTTTTTCCCTTTCTTTAATAGCGTCACTGAATTCTTCTCTAAGTTTATTCTCCTCTTCAACAAACTCTTTATCGTTTCCATCTTCGAATGAATAAGGAATACTGCCATCGTTATTTGGTGTTCCAGGAACTCCATATTTTTTAAGTAGTTCATTCCTTTTATTAGTGAATACTAAATAGTCTTCGTTTGGTTTATCTGCTTCTTGGACGGCTTCAAGAATTTCTTTAATTATTTTTTTCAATTTCACTAATTTGAAATTAAATTTCACCCCTTTCAAGTTCACTCCGCTAATAATAGAATAAACATCCTGTAATTCTTTTCTTGTTTTTGTAATCTTCATTGAGACTTCTCCTTTTGTTTTTAACATATAAATAGTTAACTATTATACTATTATTGTTTGATAGGAGTTTATTATGAAAAATTTAATCAAGGGGATGTGGAATCTTTTAGGAGAAAAAGGGAAGTTTGCAACTATTATAGGCTTTTGTTATGCAGCGCCATATAATGCAGTTTTTATGTTTAACTTTTTTAAGGGTGTATCATATGACTATGATCAGCTAATGTCAATTGTTATTGTTAACATTATTGGAATGATGTGGTTCATTCTTCCTTCTAAATTTACAATTGAATCGCCGAAGTTTAAGTTTATAGTGGAGGATTAAAAATGGTTAATATTATTTTTACATTATTAGGGATAGGTGTAATAGAAGGGGGTATTATCTATTACTTGTTTGTATCAAACAAAGAATTAAAGAAAACGATTAAAAGACTTGATAAACAGATAGAAGAGTATAAAGAAGCTATTGAAAAGCATGAAGTTCTTTTAAAAAAACTTAAAGAGATTAAACAAGAAAAGGAGGAAAAAACTAATGAAATTGAGAATACTGATTCTGACGACCTTAATGGTATCGCTGACATTCTTAACGGGATGTAAAACTTGTCCTGATTATGAACCAGTAAATCCTATTGAGATTCCATTGCCAGACCCACCTGAGAAGCCTGAGTATGAGTTTAGAGTGGACGAAGAACAAGGTTTACTATATATTACAGGAGAAGACGGAAAGCTTCTAGCGCTATATATAACAGAACTACAGTCCTATAGCGAAGAATTAAGAGAAATTCTTTTATCTTGGAAAACTGGAATTGTTGAATGACCTCTACTAACCGGATCTTTTAAGGTCCGGTTTTTTAATCACTAAAATATTGTCTTATCGCCTCATAAAAACCAATCATAATATTTGCTCTATCCCTGTCATTATCGGCGAAAGATAAAGCTTCTTCTGCATATGAAAAGTCATTTTCAATCATAAAAATTACTTCTCTTAATTCTCTTAGTTCTCTAGTCTGTCTTGATATTTCCCGTTTAAGTTCAATAATTTTAATTTCATAGTCCTGTTGATCACTACGTACATATTGATACCGATTAACTTCTTCTAAAGGAACATAACAACGTTCCTTTGACGAATCATTTAATAACAAAAACCCAAAGAAAAAAGATGTAAAAACTGCAAGTATTGTAACAACGGGCATCAAAATGTCTGTAAAATATTTCATAAACTATTCCTTTTGATTTTAATAGTTAACCTATTTAAAATATAATACGATACTGGGCAAAAGTAAACATATTTTTTTAACTATTAACAATATTACCTCGGAGGAAAATAAATGGACTTTATTGCAGATATCGTTAAAATACTGCCGCCTCCTTTCAATTGGTTAACAATTATTCTTTTATTACTAATTTTGCTATTAATAGTTTTGGTGTTAGGCTATTCTATTATTAAGTTATTAAGATCAAAAGCAGGATTTACGATAGGAAATGTTTCAGTTGGTGGGAACGGAAAAAGTGTTACTTTAAGCGAAGACAATGTTGAAAAACTTTTTCGTGTTTTTATTACTACAATAACTACCACAATAGAAAAGAACAGGAATAAAAGAGTTATTTCAAAAATGGAGAAAGTTGAAGGAAAACTAGGAACGATCTTTTCAATTTACAAGCAGGCTTTTTATCATTTACTTAAAGATAAAGGTGTAGAGGCTAGAAAGATTTCATCCCATGACGATTTTTATACCTTTCAGTTCGCATTAAACGAAGCTTTGTATATTCAAAGTGGCGAGAACTCTTTTAAGTCTATTCTTAAATCTGAATTAAAAGATCAAGTTTATCAAAATAAAAAAGGATCAGATTACGATAGTTTTATTGATAATGTTGGAGAACGACTTCATACTGTTTTTCAAAAAACTTTTGATACAAAATATAAAAACTCATTATTTTACGGTCATAACGAGGAACAAATTTTTCGTATTGTATCTGTTGAAGACATATATACTTTATGGAAAGATTCATGGAAAGATATAAAACAAGAAATTAAAGAAATTTTTGATAGAGCTTGTGAAATTGATGAACAAATTGATAAAGCAGAACAGGAAGAAATGGAAGAAAGCATTTCAACGATTAAGACTGTTCTGTTAGGAGAGTAGGTGTATGAAAAAAAGTGTAAAAAAACATTTATTTATTATTTTAATATTTATTGTTATTCTTTCTATTTTAATTCCGTTTTCTTTAGGAACAATGAAAATTTATAATTATGTTTTAGAATTAGAGAAAGAGTCTAGTGATGTAGTATCTGATGCTCAAGAAGATCTCCTTAATATAGTCGTGTCCCAAACTCAACTAAGAGCACAAGAGTTTTATCGAGTTTTTTATGAATATCAAAGAATCCATGAACCTAATTGGTTTCAAATGGAAAAAGGTGGCTATGTTTTTCATTCAACAAACAGTTCAGACTTATTTATCTATTATCCTGATGAAATGAAAATAATACAGACCTATAATAATCGATATAACATCTTCAGTTTTAATAGAGAAGAGCTCTTAGCGGAAGGAGTTTACCCTGAGTGGAATAAAGAAGAGTTAAATAAATTTCTTAATGTAGCTGTTAGAGAAACCCGTTTATTCGGTCCTGAAGGTGATCCAATAATTATAGATCAAATGACAAAAGAAATTCTTATAGACGACTCTTTTAACTGTGCTGATACTCCTAATGTAATGGGTTTAGATGGCAGACGTTATATGACACTTGACTGGAAACATCCTAATAATATGAATCCCGAAGCATCTAAATGGGTAATTGAAAATATTTTACCATGGAATAGAGAACAAATGTGGATCTACTTTTTTACAGCACCTTATATTACTATAGGTGATTTAGAGAATGATAATGTTTTTAATTTTGAAAAATATCCATTAGAGTTATCATCTGACGTTGGTAGAGAAGTTGGCTGGACAACTGTTATAGACATACGAAATAAAGAAGGTTTTAGTCTATCGTTAAGAATTATGTTTGGAGCACAAGAATATGAGTTTACATCTTATTTTAAAAATACATATAACAGTTACTCTATCTTTATTGATACTCTAAACAAAACAAGAACTTTAATTATAGTAGTTCCTTTAGCTGGATTATTGATAATTATTATATGTTTAATAATCATTTATTTTCAGTATGAAGGCAATAGATATAGTAAAGTAGATCAAATAAATCTTAAAAGACGAGAATCTGATTTAAATCATTTAGAAGAAAAATTACTTCATCTTGTTAAATAGAAAAAAGCCCCTACTTAATGGTAGGGGCCAATTTTTTGTTTAATCTAAAACTTTAAGCTTCATCTTCTACTTCTTCTTCTTTTTCCGAAATAGTTTCTTCCTCGTGGTTTTCTACATTATTTGTTGCATCAAAGAATTTACTGACCTGTTGTTTAAGAACTTCTAGTTCTTCAAGATTTTTAAGATAATGAAGTCTAACGTTATCTTTTCCTTGAAGTCTTGTTTCTCCATCAGGAAGAGTAAACCATGAACCACCTTTCTTAATAAGATCATACTTAATAGCAAAATCGATGTATTCACCTGTTGTATCAATTCCTGAATCGAAAAGGATAGTAAGGAGTCCTTTACGTTTAGGCGGTCCGATCTTGCTCTTAAAACCTTCTACTGAAGAAACTATTCCGTAAGGTTCGGGATTTCCTCCCTTTGTGAGGAACTCTTTTTTTCTTACGTTAAGACGAAGAGATGCATAAAACTTTATAGCACGGCCACCAGGAGTCGTTTCAGGATTCCCGTATAGGACGCCAATCTTTTCGCGGATCTGGTTAATTAGGATTGCGGTTGTTTTATTTTTATTTAAAACTGGAGCAAGTTTACGCATTCCCTTCGAGTGTAAACGTGCTGCGATGCCCATTTGTTGATCCCCATACCCGGCTTGAAATTCAGCTGAAGGTGTCATCCCAGCTATAGAATCAAATATAATAATACCAACACCCGCATTTGATAACATCTCAGCAATTTCATAAGCTTGTTCTCCACAGTCAGGCTGGTAAAGTCTAAACCTCTCCGGTGAAGTATCAAGTCCAAGACTTTCAGCAAAATCAAAATCAAAAGAAAACTCAACATCGATATAACACACAAAGTTTCCTTCCCTTTGATAATCTACCGCAATCTGTTGTGCAATAAGAGATTTACCGCTAGATTCAGGACCATAGATCTCTACAATTTGACCGTAAGGTAGACCACCATTTGTAATATAATTAAGTAGTGGTGATTCTAATTTCACTCTAGCAAGACTGTTAGATTCTTCTTTTTTCTTTTCAAAACCTTTACCAACTTCTTTATCAATCTGCTTAAAAGCAGCATCCAGTTTTTTCAAATCAATTTCTCTCATTAATCTTCCTCCATGGTTTTTTATATAAATTTATTTAATCCTCATCACCAACTATTTTTTCAATCCTCCTCTATTTTATTTTTTATTTGAATTAAACGATATACTGATGGTGAAATTTCAATGAAGTTTCTTAGTTCTTCTTCATTAAAATAAAATCCGTCTAAATAACTGTCTACTCCATCAAAATAACTATATTCGTTCACAACCATATAACATCTATAGGTTTTTCCATTCATAACTCTATTCTTATTATTTATCTGTGGCAGTTTCTTTCCTATATATTTATAATAATATCCTTTTTTAAACTCTTTAATCATCTATTTTGATTATCCTTCTATTTTATTTTTTATTTTAGTTAAAATTTCAGTTACACTATCATACAATAACTCTACTGGTATGACTAATTTCGTTCTATCATTAACTGCAAAATTATCTACTATCCTTTCAACTTTAAACAGTCTATTTTTTAAATAAATTTTAATAAGTCTTTCTTTGCCTGTAGAGTGAAATTTAGTATAGACATGATTATAAATAGATTCGTTAATAAGCTCACTATAGTTTTCTTTAATCCATTCGTAAGATCTTATTTTATATTTCTTTCCAATTTCAATCTTCATCTATTTTCTCCGAGATTTTATTGAGAACTGTCCATGATTTGTCTATTATTCTTTCATCAATGTCTTCTGGACTATACACATTACTAAGATAAGATTCGTTCACTTTATTATAGTCATCATCTATCACAACAAAATTGAAACGTTTTGTTATAATGATTGAAAGGGATAAGAAAAGATCTTTATTTTTGTATAAATCAAGCATCTCATATCTTTTTTCTTTAGAGACTAACTTAACAGTTCTTTTCATTAGAAACCCTATCATTAATTTTTTTAAGAATAGTTAGAGTGATATCTTCTAACATCTCTGCATGAAAATTCCACCCACGCCAATCAGCCGTAAGAGTATCTTTAATGTTTCTAGATGGAAATTTAAGCTGTCTATTTATTAGACGCGTAGAAACGTTATATTCCATTGGCGGTGTAAAAAAGCATTTACAATTAATGTTGTTAAACTGACTAAGTCCGAACTCTTTTTCCGTTTCTTCCCAAGTTTTAACTCTATATAGTTTGTTAGGCTCAATTGATTTAACCATCTACTTTCTCTTTAATCTCTTTTAAAATGTCAAGTGAATTGTACAATACTTCAACCGGAAGACGCCAATCTATTGCTGTATAGTCTATAGTAGCATAGTTGTTCAGTCCTACTTTTAAAATTTTAACTAGTCTACCACAGTCCATAGCTCTTTTTTCATCGAACGTAGTATAAGGTGTTCCATCAAAAAAGTAAACACCTTCGTCATGATAGATGTTGTTAGATATATCACAGTTTTCTTTAATCCATTCAAGGGATCGTATACGGTAAGTTTTCCCAACTTCAATCTTCATCTATTTTGTCCTGTATTTTTTTAAGAATAGGAAGAACATCTTCTTTAAGCATCCAATTCCAGATTGTAAAGTCTTCAATGAACTGATATTCATTGTCAGTACAATCGCAACCGTGTTTAAAAATTATCCTTCTACCAGGATAATGCTCTTTAATGATCGCTTCCATTTCTGATGTGAAATACACCGATTTATTTCGAATACGTCCGTCTGGAGTAGTGAAAAATTCTGTTTTCATTTCATCCCATGTTTTCACGGAGTATACTCTATTAGGACGAATTTCTTTAACCATTTATTTTCTCCTTTTTCATCTCTCTATCACAATCTGTTTAATTTTATTTCCAGCCCCATCGTTGTAAATAGGACATTTTGTGTCTACGGACAGTATCAATACTTTATGACGAAGATTTGTAATGTCTAGAGTGTCTGTATAACCATCAGTAAGAACAATAGTAGATAGTCCATTGTGCTCTTTTACAATCTTATCAATGGCTGGTTGAAGAGTTGTTCCTCCACATCCTCGAATTTTCATCTTTTGAAGCTGACCTTTTGTCTTTATCTTATTCGTGCACTTAACTTCGGTGTCGACTTGGTAAAGATTGATTTCATATCCATTCTTAAAAATATAAGAAAGAGCCTTTTCAAAAGAACCATGCATGGAGCCAGACACGTCAAGAATAACATTAAATGCCAACTTTTTACGACGGAATCCACGACTAAACTCATGGCGTCTTCCAGGTCTTTGCCATGTATTATTTTTAGAAGAATTACCAAGGACCTCAATAGAAGTCTTAATATCCTTAAGATAATTCTTTGAGGGAGGACGAAGACGATGAACAATATCTTCAACATCAGAGGTCATCAGTCCTCTTTGCTTAATTCTTTCAGTAATGTCTTTAATGATAGAATCTTTCATATCAGCAGGAACAGTGTCTTCCAAGTGAACATCGATACTCTTTCCATCAAGAGCTTCTGCGATTTCTTCTGGAGTCATATTTGAAAAATCAATTTCCTCTTCCTGAGGTTGAGGAAACTTGTCTGGATTTTCTTTAAGCCATTCGTAAACAGCTTCCATGATTTTTTCTCCATCGTATTCTTCAGGAAGAAAATAACAATTTTCAATTCCTTCAGTATTCTTAGGAATAGAAATAAATACGTTGTTCTTTACATATCTTTCTTTAATATCAGAATTGATTATCATGTCCATAGCAATATTCGCTAAATGATGATCATATCCTTTATGAGCGGCACGGGTTTGATGATTTTAGATAAGATGATAAACTTCATGCATAATAACAAAATTAACTTCAGCTTGAGAAAGCTCATCAATAAAGTCATTGTTATATACAAGATTCATTCCTTTTTCTGTGAAGTTTACTCCTGCTGTAGGTATAACAGAAGAGTTATGAATATTACAAGAAAGAAATATTTCTGACCAAAAGTTGTGATTGTTGATTAGATAGTAACCAGCATTATTCAATTTTTCATTATTCAATGTAAGCATTTAGAATTCTCCTTTATTTTATCGTCGATTTCTTTTAAGTAACTAATCGGATCTAGAGTGAAGTGTTCTTCTAAACAGTACCAGCCATATCCATTAGGCGTGTTTCCATCAAGTGTATGAAGATCTTCATGCTTTTTATTAAATTTAATGCCATATTCAAAATAACTGCCTTCAGCGGAACAGTGCCTCCTGACAACGCTTGCAATCTTACCTCTTCCATATTCAGGATGTTTGACCAATTGACCAAGTTTAAATTTAGACTTCACTTCAATTCTCCTATAGTTAATATAATAAAAATAGAGTCTTTTGTAAACCCTATTCTGAAATTTTCTTATCAATTTCTTTTAGCACCATTAGTTTACGACCCCTATATAATCTTTTTAATTCTTTAAACGATGATTCACTTTTACTATAACGGGATGAAAAGTTTCCTTCAAATAATAAACATCCGTGCACACCGTCAAGACTGCACTCTCTACATAGATCTGATATACAATCACAGATATGACTATTTGATTTTCCATAGTTTTCAATCATTTTTTTAATATCAGCCCATTGTTTAGTAGATAGATCTTTAATGTTAACTCTACCTTCAAAATATTCACTCATCAATCTTTTCCTTTATTCGAACTAGTGGAAGTAGTTTAGGATTCTTACATTCTTCAAACATAGAAAGATCTATATAAGAACTTCTAAGAAGTTCGTCACCCCAGAAAAGGTCCATATCACATTCTTTGAAACTAGCAACATTACGATATGTATATGATGCTTTCGTACACAGATGCCAGTCTCCATCGGACATAAACCGCATTCGTTCGGTCGTTCGCGATATATTATCTATTATCGATGGATAAGGATATCGGTCTGACTTAACAAACCGGTACC
>Ga0272440_1003158_pt1 | contig 12436 bp, 12 predicted proteins | sample SSMMMBAug17_FD_192440 | JGI IMG/M metagenome (GOLD analysis project Ga0272440, IMG submission 192440) | Marine sediment archaeal communities from Little Sippewissett salt marsh, Falmouth, MA, United States - SSM-MMB-Aug17 | ecosystem: Environmental > Aquatic > Marine > Wetlands > Sediment ... | reverse complement strand
ATGTTTGAACTGAAAATGATCTCCTCTTGTGTGGTGAATGAACCACCCTTCGTTTTTAAGTCTTTTTATTATTTCACTACTTTTCATAATTATGTATAATATACAAAAATTTGAAAACAAACAAGGTGATTCATTGTTTATAACAAAGAAACGTTGATGTTTCTCAATTTTCAAAGAGCGTCAGCCTAAGTACTAAAAAAATATTGAAATACTTAGTATTGATAATTTAAATTGCTGGAATTAGCGTTGTCAACAACTCAACAACTCAACAACTCAATAACTCAATTAATATTCTTCCCATAATAAAAACCCTTTTTAGCGCTTGATCGATTTTTTATATAATTTAATGGATTGTGCTTCCTTTTTCATAGAAGAATTAATTTCATCACGTTTTTGTTCATGAAATTTATACGATTCTTGTTTATTATTAATAATATGAGGTGTTAAAAAGAAAAACAGATTGGTTTTATCATGGGTATTTTGATACGAACTAAATATTCGACCAAGAATCGGCATTTTTCCAAGACAAGGAATACCGGATTTTGTCACAGTGACTTTATCATCAATCATTCCGCTGATCACAATTGTCTGTTTATTTTGAACCAGAACAGTCGATTTTGACGAGCGATTCGTTGTCTTGGGTGCCAGTAAGTTTTCAGCAACCGCATCATCAACAACATCTTTAACCTCCTGCTCTATTTCCAATCGAACAAACCCACTTTTATTGATCTGTGGTGTCACTTTTAATGAAACCCCCACATCACGATATTCATAATTATTGTAATCGTATGAACTATCAGTTGTTCCAGATCTTGTAATATATGGGATGGTTTCACCCACTTTAAACGTGGCTTCTTCATTATCAGTTGTTAATATTTGAGGTGTGGATATCACATTCACATCAGTATCAGTCATTGTTGCTTTAATAAATGCAGATAAAGAATTAAATGTTTGACCCCCAAATTTAATCGATTTACCAATAACCCCCACTGTATTACCGGTAAATTTACTAACAGTATTATAATCTAAAGAACTAGAAAGTAATCCTTCACCAAAACCACCAATAATTCCACCATTATTAGAACCAAATTCTGCGCCACCTCGCCAATCCAATCCAAGTTCAAGACTCTTATCCGCTGTAACTTCCATAATCACACATTCAATATAGACCATAGATCTTGGAATATCCAGTTTCTTGATTACATTTTCTAACTGAAGATAATCTTCTCTTTCAGCAGTAATAATCAGGCTATTTGTTGACTTATCAGCAGCAATTTTAACATCCTTGCTGATAATAGGGGCTCTGCCTTTTTTATCTTTACTTTGTTTTGAGGGCAGATTTTTCAAAACTTTTTCAATATCTTCCGCTTTAGCATGCTCAAGATAATACACCCGAATTTTTCCCTCTTCTCTCGGAACTTCTTTATCGAGCATTGCAATCAACTCTTTAACCTTAATCATATCATCTTCAGATGCCAAAACAATAACAGAATTGGTACGTTCTTCAGCAACAATTTTAACAGGATCAGAAGTATTTCTTTGTCTTTTTGAAGCCTTTTTTGAAAAAATAGAATTTAAGGTTTTTACCAGAGTTTGTGAAGTGGCAAACTCAAGGGGAATCATAGCCAATTCCTGGCCGACCCCCTCAACATCAATGGCACTTAATAAATGAAGTAATCGTTGAATATTTGAAAGTACATCAGTAACAATTAACATGTTCGTAGGTGGATAGGATAAGATAACACTACTTTTTGAAATTAAAGGTGAAAATAATTTCTTAATTTCATTTGGCTCTGCATATTGAAGCCGAATGATTTGAGTAATCACTTTATCCTCAGGTTCACCGGCTTCCTCTCGCAATCGCGTTTCAATGCTTTTGGTTCGGGCATCAGTTGCCGGAACAATTTTTGTGACATCACCAGATTCAACCAACGCAAATCCATGAACTTCTAAAACCGATTGAAAAATCTTATATGCTTCTTTCACTGAAATTTTACTTTCAGAGATAATCGTAATCTTTCCTTTAACACGTCGATCAACAATAAAATTCTTACCTGTTGTTTTACTGATAAACTTAATAAATTTTTCAATATCAACGCCTTCAAAATTAATCGTAATAAATTTAGTTTCTTCAATTTTTTGTTGTTTTGGTCTCTGTGGATTACGAAGACGCGGTGTTCTTTTGTTTCTGTTAATCTTATTCTTATCGGTCACTCGGGCAGCATATACAGATGAATCATAGTCTGTAATCATTACCGAAATACCAATAAACACAATAAATATACTTTTTATTATTTTCATATAGGGTAACATATTAATATCCTGATATAATCTTATTAAATTCTATTAATTCATATAAGGGTTCAAAATCACTATCAGTTATTGCCCAATTTCTGGCTTCCTCATAAATTTGAACCGCCTTTTTGAGATATTCAATGGCCTGATGCACATTTTTTATCTGACTAAACAAACATGCCAGATTATAATATGGATCTACATAATCCGGACTCTCCTTTATGGCTGTTAAAAAATATGTTTTTGCCTGTTGATAATCTTTTTTTTTTAAAAGAATCACGCCCATATTATTCAGTGCTGGTGCCATATGCGGCGAAATTTCCAGGCACTTTTGATAATAGGTTATGGCAGAATCATATTTCTTTTGCACCTGATATTTTAAACCTTTGTCATAAAGTCTGCTGACTTCTAAAAATTGACCCGGTCCAATAACTTCTTGTGAATGTTCATAAATATCTGTATCATCTGATGAATTATCTTCGATTGATGAATTATATTCGATATTTTCAGTTTTTTCTTTTATAACAATTTCTTTTTGATTTATTACCTCAGACTGTTTATGAATAGAAGCCTTTGTTTTTTTTTCAGTATTTACAATTATTTTTTTCTCAACGCTTTTTTTATTGTTTTTCGCTTGAACAATAAATTTAGATGGTTCAGATTTTTTATTTTGTTCAGGACGCATCACAACAGACTTTTTTTGATAAACATTTTCAGTATTGCTTTGCTGCTCTTTTTGTAAAGACTTAAACCATGAAAAAACAATAATGGCAAAAAGCATTGATATCAGTATCAGCAGGATTGTCAGTGTCATCCATGATGCTCTGGTTGTCATTCCCACTGTTTCAGCAACTTGCACCTGATCTTTTGGTTGATGATAATTACGTTCTTTTTGTGCTTTTATTAAGGCTTCATGTATATAACTCATTTTAATAATTTTATTTTATTCAATATTTTCATTTTTTTTTAACTGATAATCGTTTAGTTTTGTTGTTGATAATTGATACAATGCCCATTTCGATTGTGGACCAATAATACCATCAACATCAAGCCCAAAATCCAATTGCAGCTGTTTGATTGCCGCCACAGTTTCTTTACTGTACGTACCTGTAATTTTTACAGGATAACCCGCACTGTTCAACGTTTTTTGAACCCACATGATTTCAGGTGCTGTCATGCCTTTTTCCCAGGGATCCCCCAGAAAAAAAGCAAGATTATCATTATCAGAATTATTTGAATGCGATTTCTTTTTTTTATCAAAATAATCAGGAACAACTGTATCCATTGATAAACCCAGTCTGGCTTGTCGATTATCAATCTGATAAAAAGGCTTAAATGTTGAGAATTCAATAGCACGTTCCGGATTTTTGCTCTGCGTAAATGACACTTGATTACTTTGATTCATTTCAGTAATATTGTTTGATTCACAAATTGCTATTGTTAATGATTTTTTTTCGTTTTGTGTTGTTACAGATAATCCTGTTTCAACTGATTCACAATTTACCTGAGATACAGAAGCGCAATTCATTGACGTATTTGACAATTCGTTCTGATCAGATTGCGTTAATATGATATCACCTGTCACCTGTGTCATTTTTGAAATAAATGCTTTTGCAGATAAGTCATCAGTATGTTCAGATAAAGGTTGTGTTTCTGCCAGCGTTGTTTCAGTATTGTCTGCCTGCATTGTTTGATTATTTTCTGCCTGCCTTGTTTCAGTATGTTTTGACGATATCGATTTGGGCTCTGATGCCAACTGTACTGTTGATTGATCTGGCACATTATTATTTAAAACCCCTTGAAAATGTTCGGTAATCAATTCATTTTTCAAAATTTTCTGAAACCAATTCACAAACCATTGATTGTGAAAGTATCCGCCGCCCATAAAAGCAAAAAAAGCGATCAAAAAGATCGCGCTAACAAATCCCAGTTTACGAAATGACCTCCCGCCGGGTACATGATAAATATAACGTTGTCCTTTAACATTTAACGCTGCCTGATTAATAATTTCTCGGTCAATGGTAAATTTATCTCTTGAATATGCAATCAATAAAGCCCTGTCACATATGGCATTTATAATGCGCGGGTTTCCTTTTGATGCCCTGTACAACGCCCGAAATGCCCATCGGGTAAAATGAATCATCCCTTTTGCGCCAGCAACAGTCAATCGATGAATAACATAGGAACGAACATCCTTTCTTTCCAGGGTATCCAGATCATATCGCACAGCAATACGTTCGTTAAGTTGTCGCAGACCAGAAGCATTTAATATATCTTTCAGCTCATTTTGACCCACCATGACAATTTGAAGCAGCTTATCCTTTTCTGTCTCAAGATTGGACAGCATGCGAATCTGCTCCAAAACCTTTGATGATAAATTTTGAGCCTCATCTAAAAAAAGAACTGCATTTTCATCTTTTTCATAACACTGAATTAAAAATTTATTTAAAAGATCAATACATTGCTTATTGGTCAATTCGTTATCCGATGGTATTCCGAATTCGTGGTTGATTGCGTGCAGAATTTCCCGATCAGAAATATACGCATTAAAAATAAGCGCTGTTTTAACATTTCGATCCAAATCTGAAAGCAATGCTCTGATTAATGTCGTTTTACCGGTTCCAATCTTTCCGGTAATCAGAATAAAGCCTTTTTTTTCCTTGATCCCATATCGCAAATGACTCAATGCTTCCTGATGTCTTCGACTTAAAAATAAATATCTGGGATCAGGAGTTAAATTAAAAGGATTTTCTTTCAGTCCATAATATGTCGTATACATGTCAATTACCGAATTTGATACTGCATGTTTAAGGGTTTTCCCCTGCGCTTTATTTCAAGATCAATATCGCTGACAGAGTTCAGTTGTTGATACAAAGACATGACATCATCAACTGTTTTAATTTTTTTCCCATTCACACCCTGTATGATATCACCATTTCTCAAACCCATTTTATTAAATATAGAATGCCGCTTAATATTATTCACACTTAATCCATCAGGACGTCCCCTATTAAAATGCGGTCGAATACGAATTTGAGACATGAGTTGATTGATATTTCTCATAGATTGATTCAAATCTCTTCGTGAAAGCACAATTTTTTCACCAGTTGGGGCTTCTGGTTGAAAATCAGCACTTTTCCTTTCACCAGGCTTGTCTATACCCGGGTTATCATCCAGATACAAAATCTCTTTTGCATCACCTACTTGTAAAATAACACTGAATTTTCGGATTTCATCCACCATTGCATTTTGAACAAAATCTCCCACCTGATATAAATTTTGCTGACGTTTTTTCTTATCCAGTATAACAGCAAATGAATCTTTTACATCACCTGCAACAGTCCCTAAAAGTTTGAGTTTTAATTCAGTCGGTTTAATAGGTTCTTCTTTAACCGGTTCAGGTGGTGGCGGTGTATTTTCCTTTTTTATTTCTGCTTGCGTTTTTGTTTGAAATAAATTTCTTTTGCTAATATTTCCAAAATCTGAAAAAGGTTCAATTCTTTTTGGTCGGCTTGTTGCAACATATTGTTTAACAGAAGCATTGGCATCATAAGATTTTGGTACATATGTGCCAAGAATTTGATAAAAAGATTGTACGCACAAATGAATAAAAAGCGTGATACAACCAAGATATATAATTGGATATAATTTCTTTATAAGCGCCATAATAACCTTTCTCACATGGTATTAAAAACAGGACGTTGAATTGATCCTGTTAATGTTATCGGAATGCCATTTTTGAGTTTATCAGGCGAAATAAACGCTTTAATTGGCAATTTGGATTTATTGATATAATCCTGTGATGGATTAATTTTTCCAGTAATATTGATTTGGCTTCTGCTAAAAATAGGATGAAGTGTAATAGTTCCTGACAGGCTGCCTTCAACATCGCCATCAATATTACTTTGAAGCAATTGAATGACTTTGTTTTTAAAAGCAAAATCAGCTTCAAACCGATTAAATTGTATCGTTTTTATTACCTGCAAAATAGGCTTTTGTAATTTAATATTACCATTTTGAATAATCACTTTCAAATTCCCGGCCCCATCCAACCATGCACCTGAAACACCTTCATATAAAAGATGACCATCAAAAAAACCTTCCAGTTCATAGGGTATTTTTTTCAATGTATCTATTTTATTAAATTGAATATTTCGCCATTTTATATCTAGATATAATGGCAAAGGATTTTTCTTCCAGATGGCCTGTAACTGCGAGATTCCAATCTCACCTTTCATTTCTCCACTGAATGCCATACAATAAAAAAACAGAGAAGGTTTCATAAGAAACAAGGACTTGAATACAGGTTGAACAGATAGTGTATCCGACTGCCACAGGCGTGCTTGTTCGTTATCAATCGTTAATCCTTTTATTTTGATTCCTGGTGGTAAAATGGGTTTAATTGATGCTAAATCAATTGTTAATTGCGGTACATATTCACGCGCTTTAGATTTTACCAACTGCACAGCAATATCTTCGGGAAATTGATAATATAACATAAATAACGTCATACATATGGCAAAAAGTATGTATCCTAAAATTTTTTTCATTCACATGCTTTCCTGATGTCCTTACCCAAAATTAATTGGGAAAGCGTTTATGGACAAATGTCCCAATTCGTCAAGATTCAATGGTCATAACTTTTAATGATACATTGATATAACCTTCATTCTTTTTTTGCTCGGTTATTACAATTTTTCCAATTGTCAGATTATTTCTGGATTTTTCAATTTTATATAAAAAAGGAGACAGTTGTTCCAAAGTAACATCCTTAAGTTTCATTTCTACACTGGCGACTTTATATGGGCTGTCTTTATCTTTTTTGGCCGAATGATCATGCATTTTGTCAACATGAGATTTTAAGCCGGCTTCAGATGCAACTTTTTCCAAAAAAGAATACAGACTAAAATTTTTTTGACGTTTCGCCATTTTCTGTTTTGCTGCATTTGCCTTTTGCTGAACAATGTCAAATTCATTTTTCAGTGCATACAATTCTTTTAAAGCATTCGTCTTATAGCGAACATTTGATTTTAAACGTTCTCTTTCATCCATAAAAGGAAATATAACAAATTGAACACTTACAATACTGATAATTAAAATCAATGTCAGATAAACAAGAATTTTTTCACGTCTTGCCAGCTTCATTATTGATCCTCCGAAAATATAACTTTTAATTTAAATTTGATATTGTTTCCGCGTCGTTGTTTTGTTGATGATGTTACCGCAACAGACTTAATTTGCTGAGCACTTTCAAGTTTATTTTTAATGATATCAACAGAATTGAAAGCATCTGTTTCACCAGTAATATGAATATTCGTACCTTCTGCCACAAATTTGGTAAATCGAACATCAATATTTTGAGGAATAATCTTGCTGATTAAATTCATGGTATCAATTACCGGCAAATTCGATTGATTATTTCCAGGAACCATAAATGATGATTTCAATACTTCAATTTTTTCCTTCATCTGTTTAACAGGGTCTGAAATGGGCACACCAGGTAACGCCTGTTCAAAGATCTGTTTTACAGCATTGGTCAATGATTGATTTTTTCGTTCCAAAATCTTATTATCAATAAACATGCTCGAACAAAAAGCCAATGCAAGAACAATACACCACAAAACAGTATTGACAATTTCATTTTTGTATTCCTGCCATCGCCGCTTGATTGCAAAAGTCCCCTGTCTTAAATTAAAACAGGTATTTCCTTTATTCTGAATCAATGCCATAGCCAAAGCATTATCCATGACACGTGGCTGCCAGTTTTCAAGGGATTCCTTATCTATTTTAATAGACATGCGGTTAATCAGATCGGTTTCCTGAACAGTCATTTCCATATCATCAGATAATTGTTCGAGAATCGTTTCATCCAGACGTTCACCGGTAATCACTAATAAATCCGGATGATATAGGTCATCCAGATTTTCAAGGTAATACACCCGTGTATGATATATTGAACGCATCAATATTTTTGCTGTATCTGATGATTCTGAATATTGAATACGTCGAATAAAAGCGATATTTCGTTTATCAACAAAAATAATAATTGATTTCGTTTTCTGACAATCAATAAAAACAAACTGATCAGGCAGATTGGTATCTTCAAGTAAACACAATACAGTACATACAGATTCAACAGGAACAAACTCAGGTTCAAAATCAAGTTGTTTGACCTGTTCCCAAAACAATAACATATTTTGCATATCAGCGATACATGCGATCAGCCGGGTCGGGTCTCCCTTTTCAATGACATGAAAATCAATAACCCCCTGATCCAAAGGATGAATCATCAAAGGCTCAAGTTCAAATGGTAATACCTGTCGAATTTTTTTGGGATCTTTAAATGGCACAACAATATTTCTAAAAGAGACGGTTTCAGCCGGAAAAGCCACTACAGGAATTGTACCAGAAATAGGAATAGTTTTTTTTAGTTCCTCAAGTGTCAACAACCAGGCATCCTGATCTTCTTCATCCGGAACCTGCATTGAAATGCTGGCATGCGTGATCACTTGCGGATTACGAAATCCTGCTTTGATAATAACCGCATTGACTTTTTCTTTTTGTATATCTAAACCCAGTACTTTGTCAGGCATTGTTATTTTTACCCATTTATTCTCGATTGTTATCGAAATATTTTATTTATAATACATTCGTTTAACGCGTATCTTTAAAGCCGATGACTTCACATATCCATCGTTTTGTTTTTGGATCCTGCGTTCGAAATAAAATTGCTGTGACTGTCTTTGTTGTTTTGTTGATCGTTGCTGTTGAATCAACGCGAAACAAATGACTTTGTGTTGTCATAATATCACTATAAAACACATCTCCAAAATGATCTTTATACGAACCAACGGATCGTAAATCATTAAAACAACCGCCATCATCATTTCGTTCATCCCGATAATCAATCACATCGCCTAAAATATCTTCATATCCATCTCTGATTAATAGTCTTAACACCCCGATATCAGCAGTATTCACATTTATATTTCCAGGATAAGAGATGGAATTATTATTAATTGACTGCCCATAAACAGTAACATGCTTTGGAATATTGGCCGCATTGAACAATTGTTTTGAAAACCCTTTTACCAAAAGTAAATCATTAATATTTGTAAAATAATTGTTTCTTGATTTATAAGATGTTTCTAAACCTTCATAATAATCGGATTCCACAGAATTGATACCATGTAAGTCATCATTGAAATCAATCCAATCAATAATACAATCGATAATACTTCGCGTTTCATTGATAATATCAAAATCAGATTCATATGATTCTGAAGATACAATATCATCAATGGCGCGAGTCCATAAATGATCTTGAGCCGGATTCACTTTACCGGTTTTAGCATCCACAAGGGCATTGACTTGAATTTTGCCCAATTCATCAGAGATAACCAGTTTTGTAGGTTTTCCGGCACCAGGCGGCAAACAATCTAATATTTCTTTAATTTTTTCCCAACGTCCCCAGTTCTCACATTGGGCATCGAATCCTTTTGGATTATCTTGTTTATCTTTAATTAATATTGCCTGTGCAATGATAATACCGGACATTGCATCATAGGTCAACTCATGACGTTCTTTTGTAACAGCAGTAGCTTCAATTGCAAATTTAACATCAATATTCGCCTGTAAAACCGCAGCCAACATCAATGCAATACTTCCCAAAGCCATCAGAAGCGCAATACCACTATTTTCTTTAAATATATTCAAAAACTTAAAGCCAGCCAATTTACATCACCTTTTTATCCTTGAGTCGATATAATGGCAATGTGACGCCAGTTTTAAAAGTCAATGGTATTTCTGATGGTCTATCTGGATCAGAAAGCTGAATTGTAATTTCAACAGCTCTGGGTGTTGCATATTTTAATTCTTCATCATCAGAATCCCATTGCTCAAAATATTCAATATCTTCCTCTTTTTCATAATAAACAAAAGAAAGATGAAACCCAACAACATGATCGCAAAGAATAGGATCATCAAAGCGATCACAACCTTCCTTAAGATTAATATCATCACACCTGCGGATCACCATATTATCTGCATCCTGATCATCCTCAGTGACATAATATTTAATTTGTGCAATCCCTCCCTCCGGAGAAAAGCCTTGAATCGCAATATGGGCATGAGAAACAAATCTGAGCGAGGCAAAATCACCATCACTTTCAGCCAGGAATTGATAGGGATCAAGTTCATCATCCTCCGGTCGGGCATCAGGTTTTTTAAAAATAGGTGGTTTGGTTATATGAATGGAACTTAAATCCATAATTATGCGATCCATTGCATTTTTGCCCATTTCATATATCAATGCGTCATTTTCAGTACTTTGAACAGTAAAAAAAACCTGAACATATGCACCAAAAATTGTGGTCATTACAATACCAAAGAGAAACACTGCAATTAAAACTTCTATGAGTGTAAACGCTTTTTTATCAACTAAAATAAACATATGATTCACGTCTCTCAAGTATTTTTTTTATCCATACAAGATCATATCATATCAATAAATATCGTTGTATGCAATGAATAGGAAACGCCCAATTCCTCCCAGGTTACTTCAACATCAACTGTTTTAACATACTTTGAAATATACGCATATTCTTCATCCTCACATTCTTCAACTTCGCTGGCAGTAATATTATATTCATATCCTGGAAAATTATCTCCAAAAGCGCCATAATCACTTTCCATATCCGGATCTTCAGCAACCAGCTTAGCTTCAAACTGAGACAATGCCAAACGTGCCAATAAAGGTGCCTGTGTATAAAATCGAACTGAAGTAATCATTTTAACTGATTGGCCTTGAAGATTAAATATACTGACCACCGCAATGGTCAAAATACTCATTGCAATCAATACTTCTAATAATGTGAATCCATTTTCATCTATCATCGTTCTGGAAACTCCCAATATTCATCATATATACGTACTTTCGATAAAAAGGGTTCCACCACAAGGGTTAAATAATCATATTCATCTTTAGTGAGATGAATCGCAACTGGATTGGCATAACCTGTGGGATAAAAATGTATATCTCCGGATGATTGGGTATCCCCATTTGGATATGATGCCTCTATGATGACATCATCAGGTATTGGAATGGTTTGTTTCGAACGTTCATCCGCGTCAAGCATTTCTGTGTCTGTATCATTAGATATACTAACTTTAAAACCACCAGGATCAAATGACAATGTTTGTTGTTGTTGTGTTCTGACAGCCAGACAACGTAAATGACCGGCCATCGTAATTACACGTCGTGCAACAGCTTTTACACTGTTCGGTTTTTTTAACGATGGCATAATAAAATGTAAAGATATACCTAAAATAACCATTACGACAATTAATTCTAAAATGGTATACCCTTCTGATAATTTCAATTCCGCCATTACCATGAAATATGTCCACCTGCTTCAGTGGATCCGCCACTATCGCTTCCAGAATTGCTTATCCTTGTGCCATCTTTAGAAGTGGTCCAAATTTCAACTTCCTCACCCCCTGATGAATATTGAAAGCTATTACCCCAGGGATCTAAAGGGACTTTACCTTTTTCAAGATAACCTCCTTTTCTTCCACCAGAAACCAGGGCATCCAAAGATGAGGGATAACTTCCTGTATCCAGTTTATATAATTTACAGGCTGTTTCCAGGCTTTCAATTTGAACCTCAGCTTTTTGCTTTCTTGCCTGCTCAGGACGATCCATAATTCGGGGAACAACCAGACCGGCCAGTATTCCCAAAATAACGATAACGACCATGAGTTCGATAAGCGTAAACCCTGCTTCATTGCGTTTGTTTTTTTTCTCCATAATTCACCTCTTTTTATAATATAATCGTCAAAATTTGGTTTTTCTGGCATATTTTTTGCCTTCTCGTTCCCACGCTCTGCGTGGGAATGCATCCTGGACGCTCTGCGTCCCGAGTTTATAAATAATCGGACGTTCTGTCTAAGGAAAACTCGAAAAATAAGTTCCCCATTTACTTATGTGCCAGCCCGATGTAGGGGCGAACCTTGTGTTCGCCCTCGAACCAATAACGCTTTCGTTCCTATGTACGATGGGCGAACATAAGGTTCGCCCCTACACGTTCTTGGCACATAAGTAAATGAGGAATTTATTTTTCGAGCATTCCTAAGTACAATG
>Ga0272440_1003157_pt1 | contig 12438 bp, 10 predicted proteins | sample SSMMMBAug17_FD_192440 | JGI IMG/M metagenome (GOLD analysis project Ga0272440, IMG submission 192440) | Marine sediment archaeal communities from Little Sippewissett salt marsh, Falmouth, MA, United States - SSM-MMB-Aug17 | ecosystem: Environmental > Aquatic > Marine > Wetlands > Sediment ... | reverse complement strand
AGACGTAGCATGCTACGTCTCTACAGTACAATTACCTCAAAACGAACAATATCAATAATGGGGAAGTTATTTTCAGAGCATTCCTTAATATAAAGGAAGTTCACTAATGACATTAAAATCAAAGATCCAGCAAAACTTGAATCACCCAGACAAAATAAATGGTATCAATCAGTTTGATAACTGGGTATTTAGAGAATTAATGCATCGATATGGCCATATTGATGATATAGATCAACTGAAAGCCGCTCTCTCGAAAGATGGGCTTGGAGATCTTATGAATCAGTTGGACCAAAATAGTGAATTGGTGGATTCATTTATTGAAGAACATCGGGAAGAGATTGATCAAAGTATTAAAAAATACACAGGTTCTGGCGTCATGCCTGTTCAGGAAGATGTTTGGGCACAAGAACTTGTTGAGTCAGATTCTTTTCCATTTGATCCACAAGCCTGTCTCTTACGCTGCAATGGTGAGTGCTGTACAGGACGCAATTATCTTATGATTGTCTTTTCTGATATTCTAAAAATAGTCAATTCTCCTATTGCCAGCTATTTGAATATTCATTCAACCATTGATTTATATGATCATCATCCCCCATACATTGAGTTGTTTTTCAATGAAGAATATGATTTGTATTTGCCTTATTTGCGGTATTTGCCCATTGGCACTGATCTGGATACCCCCCCTGAAAAGGCAGAGAATAGTATTTGTCCATTTCTCTATCCTATTGATGAAATATTCTCACTTTATGATCTAAGTATGCCACAAAATGTTTCACAAGATGCCATGGGATGTATATTGATGGAAAATAAGCCTTTGGTTTGTAAACTTTCACCTGTCAGCCAGTCACGCGGAATGGAAACTGGTAGGATCACTTATAGATATGTTCAACCCATAAAAAATTGTCCGGGATGTCAGACGCATAAAGAGATTAAACTTTCAAATTATCTTCGTGATATCAATCTTTCTTCAGAAGAACCTAGTAGAACCCTATTTCATTCAATGGTGATGACACACCATGCATGGCCTAAAACAGATGAAGATAAAAATCGGTTTAATTCAATTCTTCTCGAATTTTATAATATTGATCAACTCTTGTCTGCACATGGACAAGGACCGGAAAAGCGCTCAAAAGAGCGACATTTAATGAAAGTTCTCATTGATGCTGCCAGAGGCGATTTTTCTTTATATGATCGTTTTATCAATAGATTGTCCAGTTTCCAGAAATCGCAATTTAAGTATAAAGAAGGCGCAATGGCAAAGGATTTTTTTAACAAAATTTTAGACCAAATTTCCAAATTCCAGTATTCCATTGCACCTTTTCTGGAAAATACAACCCGAATCAACGTTTATGATCATTTTTTTGAGTTTGATAATTTCTACTATTCTGATTGGGAAAAACAAGATCTGAATAATGCAAAGGGGCTGTGTCAACATTTAAGTATTATCACTCATCAATATCTTACGAAACTGACCATAGGCTCAAGGCGATTCATTGATTATTTTGATATCTATTTTGCCAGCAGTGTATTTGAATCTAAATTTTTTACCTGGCCCGCAAGCAGTCATATTTGCTTGATGTTGTTCAAGAAAGGAAGTACAGACAAATGTTGGGTCCTTGATCCTTGCTTCAAGTTTTTAGCAAGATGTTATAAAGAAAAGAATACCTCTGGGAACGTGACCTTTTCTGATGACATATTTACCACAAGAACAGAACATAAATATATTATTCCAGCGGCAATGGGGTCTACAATCAGAGAAACCCTTGAAATTAGTGAAGGTGCATTGACCAATTTCAGCGCTTCGTCAGATACATTTATCCCATTATTCATTTATGAAAATAAATCCCTCATATTGGCGAACATTCAGGTGCAAAAGCGTAAGATTAAGGTTCAATATTACGAACATAAAGCAGGTCAGAATTTTTCACAAAAAACCTTGATCCACTTTAATTCCCAAAAATTTAACACATTAAATCAGTACAACAATGTATTTTCATTATTAAATTCTTTACGAAAAAAAGTCACCCAGATCAAAAAATCCGACCTGGATCAGCATCAACGATTGGTTTCAAGCGAACTTGAAGAAGACAATATGCCGATTCTTTATAGCATAGAGAGCATTATTGTTCAAACATACAAAGCAAATAACCGATTAACAGATAGCATTGTGGCCAATTTATTAAAGGCATTAATCAACAAATCTGAAAATAAACCCTTTACAATGAATGTTATGAATCCTCAGGAAAAAGAACTGCATACAGAAATGTTTGAGGATATTACCTTGTATTTTAGCATCTCAAACCCTCCTAAAAGAATTAGAATCAATGCATTAAAAAAGATATTGAGTTCAGTCAATCAATTTTCAAAGAAAGGCAAATCAAAAACAGCTTATTTAGATTTTGTTAAGGGATTTTTTAGGTGATGGGTTTAAGGTAGTTGGATTTGACAATCTGGTTCAATCCCAGAGGGCGAACATAAGGTTCGCCCCTACATTGGGTTTGACATAAAAAAATAACCGGGCAAATAAACCAATTGCCCGGTATTGAATCAGGAAATGCCTTCAGCTTCAGCCTTAACAGAGATAGCCATTTTATACAACACAGTCAAAACGAGCATTCCAATAGCATAAATACCAATTGTGATCATGATTTCTGGAATGGTTGGCACATACTCATTGACATGATGCAAAGGGTTGGGGACAAATCCACCGGAAATCATTCCCAGGCCCTTATCAATCCATGTACCAATAAATACTGCAACACAGGCCACTGCCAGAGTATTTTCATTGGCTCGCAAACGCGGCACCAACAACATAAAAATACCAATGAACATTAGAATCATCGACAACCACATAAAAGGCACTAAAACGCCTTTTCCATGCAGTCCAAAGAACAAATATTGCAAATGATCCATATGTTCGGGTATCTGGCTGTAACATGCTACAAATACTTCGCAGAAAAAGAAAAAGACATTGATAATAATTGCGTATGTCGCAATCTTGGATAACATTTGAATGGCCTCAGAACCCGCGTCAAATTTGGTTAATCGTTTCAGCAACAGGCATAACAAAATCAGCAATGCAGGGCCTGCTGCAAATGCTGATGCCAAAAATCTTGGCGCCAGAACTGCTGTCAACCAAAAGCCTCGACCAGGCAAGCCACAGTACAAAAATGCTGTAACTGTATGGATACTGACTGCCCAGGGAATAGAAATATAAATAAATGGTTTGACCCATTTTGGCGGGGGAACCCCCTTACTTTCAGCAGAAAGGGCATTCCATCCAACAATAATATTCAAGAACAGATAGCCATTTAGAACAATCATATCCCAGAATAACATGGAATGGGGGGTTGCATATAAAATCACATTAAGCATGCGCTGCGGTTGTCCCAGGTCTGCCAGAATAAAGAGCAAACACATGGTGACTGCCGCAATTGCAACAAACTCGCCCAAAACTGTTATTTTTCCAAAGGCCTTGTAGTGATGCAGATAATATGGCAAAACCAGCATGACTGCCGATGCTGCTACCCCAACCAGAAAGGTGAACTGAGCGATATAAAATCCCCATGAGACATCCCGACTCATGCCGGTGACACCCAGTCCAAACCATAGTTGGTAAAGATAAAATATCACTGCCACGCCAATTACTGACATCAATCCCATCAACCAGGCCCAGTAATTTTTGTTTCCATTAAGCGCTCTTTCAAGCATAAACACCTCTTTATTTTCTTGATTGCTCTTTTTAGAAAAAGAACAATACCATCCTTAAACCATATAGTATATCTGTGGTCCTGTTCCCAGGCCCGGTTTTCGTCGGATCACATGATTGGCTTTGAGGACTTTTCGCACTTCAGAGTTTTCATCGTCCAGGTCGCCAAAAATTATCGCCCCATCTGAGACCTCGGCACAAGCCGGTTGTTTGCCAACTGCCAATCGTTCTGCGCAAAAATTACATTTTTCCACAACCCCTTTCATGCGGGTGGGAAAATTTTCCTGTGTTTCTTCGATAAATGGCCGGGGATCCCTGAAATTAAAACTTCTAGAGCCATAAGGACAGGCTGCCATACAAAATCGACATCCAATACATCGGTGAAAATCCATCAGCACGATCCCATCCTCACGTTGAAAAGTCGCTTTTGTTGGACATGCACGCACACAGGGAGGATTTTCACAATGATTACAAAGGACTAAGAATGGCGCATGTTCGATGGCTTCAGAAAGGTGTTCATGATGTTGACCGGGAAATGCATGATGAAATTCTTCGTCCCAAATCCATTTGATTTCATGACGTTTATTTTTCAGATCAGGAACATTGTGCAATTTATGGCAGACATCAATGCACTTATGAGCGGTGCCATCATGGGCCATTTTTTTGACATCAATTACCATTGCCCATCGTTTTGCAGTCAACACATTTTTGCCCTTGGAGACATCGCCGATGGGTGATGATTTTGTCTGGTGCCCGCCTGAAGCCAAAACATCAGTGACTGGTTTCAAACTCAAGCCGGCAGCTGTAACGCCGGCAATTTTTAAAAAGCTTCTTCTGCTATTTTCCATCATTTGTTCTCCTTAGGCGCTATATGGCAATCCCAACAATATGGCCTGACCGAAGCGTAGTTATGGCATTTATCACAAAAATCAGCCTTGGTCACATGACATCCCATACACGAATCTTCACCAGTGGACAGGCTCATGTTGAACTGACGCCCATTGTTGTCAGAATAAACCCTTTTGGCATCACGTACCACAGTATCACGCCATAAATCCAGGATTGCCATATGTTCAGCTCTCATATATGGCGTTGGTGCGATACATTGTTTTGCCGCTTTTGCCTTATTAGACAATTTCAACTCCGGTGCAGGCGCTGCTTTTCCCATGTTAAACCAGAATGGAAAACTGATCACCGCGACAAATATTGCCAGGCCGATAAGCACTTTTTCTCGATCATATAGTTTATTATTCGGCATCATTCCCCTCCCCTGATTTCAAGGGTTCCCCTCTTAAATCGGTATCCCTTTCTTTTTCGCCGGGCAGAATTAATGCATTGGCCACAAGTTCATGCACACCGGTGACCTCAACCTCTGGTACCCAGTATTCCATCAATGTGGGCAATGCCGCCCTGTCAATCGCGCAAATACATGCCAGCATATTGACCCCATGCTTTTCATGTACATGCTTGACAGCATTGGCTCTTGGCAATCCACCTGAAAGACGCAATTCCATGTTTTCACCGGCATTCAGACCGGCGCCACTGCCACAGCAAAAGGTTTGCTCACGAATTGTATTGGATGGCATTTCAATAAACGCATTACACGTTTCTTTAATAATGTAGCGGGGTTCATCCAACAGCCCCATACCGCGTGATGGGTTACAGGAATCGTGGAATGTGATAATTTTGCCATCATTTCGGCTTTTATCCAGTTCAAGTTTATTGTGTTTGATCAGATCCGCAGTAAATTCAGCGAGATGCACCATCTTTGTGGATGCAGCATTTTCAAATCGAGTGCCAGTAATGGGTGAGACTGGCGTTTCGAGAAAATCTGCTGGGCCATTCATGGTGTCCATATATTGATGGATAACCCGCCACATGTGACCGCACTCACCACCCAGTATCCATTTGACCCCCAGGCGTTTGGCTTCGGCATACATTTTGGAATTCAGGCGTTTCATTGTTTCATGCGATGTAAAAAAGCCAAAGTTTCCTCCCTCAGAGGCATAAGTACTCCAGGTGACTTCCAGACCATATTTGACTTTTAAATAATGAAACAAGATCATGTATCCCATACAGGTGTATGTGCCGGGATCGGCAAAAACATCGCCTGATGGTGTTATAAAAAGGATATCTGCCCCTTTTTTGTTAAAGCTTGGCTCCAAAGGAACGCCGGTAATATCTTCAATATCTTCAACAAAGAAATCCAGCATATCTTTGAATGCATGGGGTTGAATTCCCAAATGATTGCCAGTGCGATAACAATTGGCGACAGGTGTTGCAATCCAGTCAATGTTCAGTCCCAAAAGGTTCAGTAATTCTCTGCCCATAATTGTAATTTCAGCGGTATCAATACCATAGGGACAGTAAACAGAACATCGGCGACATTCGGTGCATTGAAAGAAATAATACCACCATTCTTTCAAGACATCGAGAGTTAATTCTCTGGCGCCATTGAAGCGGCCCAGGATTTTGCCGGCTGTGGTGAAATCGTTTCGATACACCGATCTGAGCAGTTCAGCCCGAAGGACCGGCATATTTTTGGGGTCGCCTGTACCAATAAAGAAATGGCATTTGTCTGCACATGCACCGCATCGCACACAAATATCCATAAATATTTTAAACGTTCTGAATCGCTCCAGACGTTCTTTGAATCCTGTGTGAAGAATTTCTTTCCAGTTGTCTGGCAGTTTCCAGTCTTCATCGGTTGGATTCCATGAACGCGCGTTGGGCAATCCGACATATTCTACACTTTTTGGATTGGATGCATAACAATACATGCCCTTGCGAATATCGACAGGGGTATCCATCCAACTGGTAGCAGGCGGCTTTTGATGACATCCATCTATTTTTGATAAAAATTCATCGGGTTTCAATTCCTCTGACATTCTTTACTCCTTTTTATCCACCGGCAATCCTGCCTCAATCATGCGATCCCGGAATTCATTTTCATAGGCTTCATAGGAATGAACTTTTACTGGATAATTCCAGGGATTGACATGTCGAACTGCACGATTGTTGTTGATCAAATTTCGAGTGGGACTCATGAACACCCCGCCGAAATGCATCAGTTTGCTGAATGGAAAATATGCAAACAAGATACACACTAAAAACAAATGCACAAAAAACAAAGTGCCCACACCATCAGGGATCGTTGGCTGAAGCGTAACAAGACCCATTGTCAGTTCTTTGATCCGAACAATGTCCACTTTTGTGAGATATCGCATGAACATCCCGGTAATGGCAATGGCCATGATCAAAAACAATGGGAAATAATCAGCAGGCAGCGAAATGTAGCGTACCTGCGGAATCACAACCCGCCTGATAAACAAATAGGTTGCAGCTGCTAACAGGACAAAACCACTCAAAAAAAGAACTGGTAAGCCTATCTGCATGATAGAGTCCACGTTTTCAAGCAATTGGATTACGCATGGAACTGGTTCGGTAAAAAAACGCAAATGCCGAACCAAAACAGCCAGAAATGACCAGTGAAATGCCAGGGCTGCCAGCCAGAGCCATTTTTCCCATTCGTAGGCAATGCGTTTGCCTGCATTGAATTCCATTTTAATATTGCGGAACAATGAACGGAAACAAAGGATCTCAAGCAGCATCCGGACAATCACCCCCCATACAGTTGAAGGGTTGTCAATCTGGTTTTGCTTAATCCAGGGAAGTGACTGTTGCTGTCCACATGTGGTGGGAATACGAAATGGGACTGGAGACCTGGCCCAATCAATGATCCGAAGGATCACCCCCATTGCAAATGTAATCAATGCCGCATATGGGATAAATACACCAAACAGATATTTCATCTCCCATACACCAGCACCAACCCATGCAAACAATAACAATGCCACCACGACTAATAGTGAAAACAGATAATTCACATTCATTACAAACCTCACTTAATATAATTTATGGTCTTAGCAATGATTGCGATGTCAAAAAGACACGGCAATCATTGCTCAAGCCTTTGTCGTATCAGGTTTTAACAGGTTCGCCCTTTCCAGTGCCTGAAAAGATTGATTCCTGACCTCATTGGCTTTTAAATCGTATACTTTCTCTTTGCATGCCATATAAACATCAAAGGCATACAACACCAACTGATCCACACGCTTTTCAAATGCAACATAATCATTGAATGAAATATCACATTTTTGATTTTTCATCACCATACGAACAATGGGTTTGAGATCCAAAACAAAACCAACAGCTTCTGATGCTGAAAAATTCTGGATGGCTCGAATCCGAAGGATTGGATCCAGATAATCCATCAAAAATTGTGAATCTGTTTTTTCACTCAAAAGCTGATCAAACAAACCAGCAATATTGTCCTGGGTGGTATTGCCAACTGGATTGGCAAAGGGGTCTTGTTCCCTTTTGAGAAAACGTGATGTGTCTTGTGGATAGGTGTTGATAATACGTTCAAACCATTGGTCGATAATTTTTTGTTTGTTTTTGTTCAAGTTTTCTGTAAAGTTCATAGCGTTTTGATTTCTTTATTTTTTTATTTGATTGTTGTGATTTTAGACTTTTTTATAGACAAAATGGGGGGATATGTCAAGATTTAAATGTATAGAATTACAGAAATGAAGTCGATACATAGTTTATCGGTTTATATAATAAACAAAAATTTGGCATCCTTCATATTTGCTGAAAAGTAGTTAACACTTTTTCTCGTTCCCAGGCTCTGCCTGGGAATGCATACTTGGCGGCTCTGCCGCCTAAGCATTGGTATAGGCGGCAGAGCCGCCGGGCATGCATTCCCAGGCAGAGCCTGGGAACGAGAAAGTCGATACATAGTTTATCGGTTTATATAATAAACAAAAATTTCCTAAAAAGTATGCCAAAAAAAGGAAAGAAAAATGGACAGAAGAGAATTTTTACAACAATTTTCAATGGTTTCGGCGGGTGCCATTATGGCTGCACCCATTTTTAATATCATTCCGCCAGTTCTGGCGAAAATAGTTCAACCCAATTTAAGTGTCGGTATCGATAAGGACTACAAAACACTGGTGAAAAAAACGTTGGCACCATTGGGAGGGATGGATGCCTTTGTTAAAAAAGGAGATCGTGTAGTGGTTAAACCCAATATAGGTTGGGATCGAACTCCCGAACAGGCTGCCAATACACATCCCCAGGTAGTTAAAGCCATAGTAGAACTTGCCCTGACATCAGGTGCATCAAAAGTACAGGTGTTTGACCGCACCTGTAATTCTGATCGCCTGTGTTATACCAATAGTGGTATACAGAATGCACTGGCATCTATCAACGATAGCCGTGTTGTTTGTGAATTTATTGATAAGAGAAAATTTATTCCTGTTGCAATCAAAAAAGGCAAGTCATTAAATGAATGGTCATTTTACAAGGATGCACTTGCAGCAGATTGCTATATTAATGTACCTGTCGCCAAACATCATCGCCTGGCAGGCCTGACATTGGGTCTTAAAAATGTTATGGGTATTATTGGTGGAGAACGAGGTCGGCTTCATACCAACATCGGACAATATCTGGCTGATTTATGCACAGTAATCAAACCCGATCTGACTGTTATTGATGCCACACGCATCTTGTTAAATAATGGCCCACAGGGTGGGAATTTGAGTGATGTTAAAACCATTCACACTCTCATTGCTACAACCGATGTTGTTGCCGCTGATGCCTATGCAACAACCCTGTTTGGAAAAAAACCAGAAGATATATCATCCACAAAAGCAGCATATGCAATGAGTTTGGGTGAAATGCAATTGAATCAAATGAATATTATAAAAGCTTAATAGATTGAAACATGAATATCAGTCGTTGGTTTAAAACAATTCATATCAGACGAATCAGCCAGATCTGTTTTCTATTTTTGTTTCTTTTTTTGTTCAGAAAAACAGATTATCCAGGGAGAGAAATCATTGGCTATCCAGTAAATTTATTTTTTTGCTGGAACCCTTTTATTGCGCTTTCAGTCATGCTGATCACCCAAACATTGATGATTATATTTATTCCTGTTCTTTTCGTAATCGGGCTGACCCTCATTTTTGGGCGTGTATTTTGTAGCTGGATTTGTCCAATGGGCTGCCTGTTGGATATATTTCAAAGGTTATTATCTGCCAAACCTGAAAAAAAAGTTGCTTTTCCAGAAATCAATAATCATATCATGATCGTATCATTGATTGCTGCCCTGTTTGGGCTTCAATTGGCAGGTTATGTTGATCCTTTTGCTATCTTGTTTCGTGGGCTTGCATTTGTCATTGATCCAGTATTAAATATCAGCGTTACAGGCTTTTTTGATTATTTATATTTAAATGGGCCCGAATGGTTTAGCGCTGTGAGTGAACCTGTTTATCAATTTCTAAAAAAAACCTTGCTTCCTTACCAGCGTACTATTTTTGTTTCTACAGGTATATCATTTGTCATTCTTTTTTCAGTATTTTTACTTGAGATGATTGAAAGACGTTTCTGGTGCAAAAAGATGTGTCCTTTAGGCGCATTGCTTTCATTTATTTCACGATTTTCCATGTTTAGACGATTCCCCAAAAAACTATGCACCACCTGCGAAAGTTGTGAGCCACACTGCCGAATGGGAGCATTTGGTGATCAGGGGCATCATTTTGATAGCCAATGCAGCCGCTGCCTGGAATGTTATCAAATATGTCCTCAAGACAGGGTCAAATTTACTTTTAAATTATTTCATAAAAAAGGGATGTCCCTGAATATATCCAGAAGACATTTTGTTGGCAGCACAATTTTTGGTGCAGCATTACCATTTATCAATGCAGTGGATGCACAGCACAAAATACCGCATCCATACTTACTTCGACCGCCTGGCGCGTTAAAAGAAAAACAGTTTCAGGATGTTTGCATTCGGTGCGGTGAATGCATGAAAGTATGTATTACCAATGCTTTGCAGCCAACTCTTTTTGAAACTGGTTGGACAGGCTTATTTTCTCCCAGACTTATTCCCAGATTGGGCTATTGTGAATTTAATTGTAATTTGTGTGGTCAGGTCTGTCCCACTGGCGCAATTCAACGACTAAGCCGCGATCAAAAACACCATACTGTAATTGGAAAAGCAGTGTTTGACAAAAATAGATGCCTGCCTTACGCAAAACACACGCCATGTATTGTTTGTGAAGAACATTGTCCTGTTTACAATAAGGCCATCCAATACGAAACAGTATTTGTAAAAGATAAAAATGGTCAGAATATTGAGATTAAGCAACCTTATGTTGTCGAGGACAGGTGTATTGGTTGTGGTATTTGTGAAAATAAGTGTCCTTTACCCGGGGAATCGGCTATTCGAGTTAGAAGGGAAAGATTGGGGTCGCATCTTAATTATTAGCTATTAATATCGGATCGAGGATAAAGATCTGCTCGCAAAGAAATAGTTAATAATTAAGATGCAACCCCATTTGACTTTTCGAGTCAGTAATTATTTTTTTGAATGTTGTTTTCGCTGCTTAATCCATTCGTGAATCGAATCCAATGAATGAAATCCAAATATAATTTCACCTAATTCCATGAGATCTTTTGACTTCAGTTTCCTCAAGCGCGGCAGTTCTCTTCTTACCTGAGAATTAAATTGTTTCGCAATTAGAATTGATAACATTTTGGCATAACCTTTAAGTTCACCTTCTTTTTTTCCTTCTTTTTTTCCTTCTTTTCTTCCTACTTTTTCACCTTCTTTAATACCAAGCTCAAATGAAGGTTTTTGCATTTGCGTGATGTAGTACATTTTTGTCTCCTTTTCATATTTTTCAATTTTTTGATTAAACAGCGGCTCAAGATCTTTTGGAATATCCATAATCCAGTCAATAAATCGCAAAAGGTTAACTATATCCTGCCTTGAAAAGCCTTTTTTATACAAGTGTTTGATCAGGCTTAGTTTTTCATTAACACGTTGCGTTTTATTTTTTGCTGTTTTGATGGCCCGCCAGTGAACCATTGTAACAATTGCAAAAGGATTGTTACTTTTTTCAAGGGCTTCCCAGTTTTTCACCATTTCGGCAAGTTTGATCACAGGAAAATCAAATTTAACCCGGCAATCCCATAGCTCCTGTTCAAAGGATTTTGGCATCCAGTCTTTGTTTGTATCTCCCAATATAGCAAAGCTTGCAGCATGGCGGTTATAGCGATCAAACAGACGATAGTTATAGGTGTACATTCTTTGAGAAAAATCATTGTCTTTTTGCCCCTGAATGTCAGTATGGATTAATGCCCATTTTTCTTTTCCATTTTTAAGCCATACCTTAACTAATTTGTCAACATATCGTCTTCCTTTGGCAGCCTTTTTGGTGATCTGCTGCAGCTCTTTATCCAGAAATTCATATCCCTTGCTCCAGTCAATATCTGCGTATGCTTTTGGAAAATAGAACTGGATAAATTCGGGGAAATAGATGACAAGAACATCTTTCCAGGGACTGTCGTAATCATCTTGATATCTTTTTTTTTTGCGTTGTGTTTTTTTCATGATACTCCTTTTTATGATATGTTAAGAATAATGGCATTCTTCACAGGGCGCATTTCAAAAAAGGGGGCATTTTCTTAGCCCTGAAAGGGCTAAGAAAATGCCCCCTTTTTTGAAATGCGCCCGTATTTAATGTACAATCATTTACTCTGGCGAAAATTAAAACGTTTTCACAAATACAGTATATTATGGATCATTATTATCTAAATTATTGATCAATGATAGAATTTGAGTCTCATCATTACACGTACATGAGAGTTTAAAAAGGTCA
>Ga0272440_1003156_pt1 | contig 12442 bp, 11 predicted proteins | sample SSMMMBAug17_FD_192440 | JGI IMG/M metagenome (GOLD analysis project Ga0272440, IMG submission 192440) | Marine sediment archaeal communities from Little Sippewissett salt marsh, Falmouth, MA, United States - SSM-MMB-Aug17 | ecosystem: Environmental > Aquatic > Marine > Wetlands > Sediment ... | reverse complement strand
TAATTCATCTTATTCATCTTCTTCAGTGTAATCCTGGTTCAAAAACAAAAATGAAAAGTTTGGTACACATATGCTTGATTTTAAATTGTTGAACAGTCAAGCATTTTTAAATGGGGAACTTATTTTCAGAGAATTCCTAAGACAACTTAAAACTTACATGTGCATCGTTTATTTGAATTAAAGGAAAAGTCTAATGGCAAGACCTATTAAAACAAGATTTATATTACAACAACCAATGCGTTTGACATTCATACCAACTATTGAAATTCAAGATAATATTGAATACTTAAAGCTACCTGTTGAAAGCATGGAAGCCATTCGACTGATTGATGTGGAGGGTATGAATCAAGCTGCGGCTGCCCGATTGATGAATATATCCAGGCAGACATTTGGTCGAATACTGAATCTGGGGCGGACAATTGTAGGCAATGCATTGACATGTGGCAAAGGGATTCAAATAGAAGGTGGCAATTATGAATTTTTTGAAAATAATCATCAACGAAGACATCGAAAACGCTGTTTTCAGCATAAACAAAAGGAGATAAATCAAATGCCAAATCAAGATGGTACAGGCCCAAGAGGTCAGGGAAAAGGAACCGGCCAGGGAAAAGGACGATGCAATTCCGGTGGTCGGGGAAAAGGTAATGGTGGACGTTGTGGCGGTGGCGGCGGCGGCGGTAAAGGTCGTGGCCAAAACCAGGGACGTGGAAATGCATAACAATTAATGAAGGAGATTTCATATGCCTGGATTTGATGGAACAGGCCCACAAGGTGGTGGACCAATGACAGGCGGCGGGCGCGGCTTTTGTGGTCCGGGCAGCCGAGGTGTCAGGTATGGGTATGGTGGCAGCCGGATGAATCGACGTGGCTTTCGTGGATATCCGGCACAAGGCCGTGGAAGAGGTGGTGCTGGATTCGGTAGAGGCCGCTGGGGACAATTTGCAGCGCCTTACATGATGCCAGTACAACCTGATTATGGCTATGCCACCAGAGAAGATGAACTTAAGGCATTACGTGATGAGGCAGAGGATTTAAAATTGATACTTTCAGATGTTGAATCACGTATTAATTCATTAGAAACTAATACCAATTCTAGCTAATATCACATTGGCGTGAAAAATTTTTTTTCACGCCAATTAGCCGAATCTATTGCATCTCCCAAAAAATGCAATCTTTTGGACAATTTTGAATGGCCTGATCAACATCATTTTCAGGATATTGCGTCAATTCAATTATTTCAACAAACCCCAGGTCATTCATTTGAAAGACTGATGGGCAAACAGTTGTACAAACCTCACATAAAACACAACTGCTCGCTTCAATTACAGGAATTTTCATAACAAATCTTTTTTTCTTGAATCGAACCGCTCAGACCGATCGGACTTGTTTGTCAAATTTAATAGTCTGAATAGCGCGATAAAATAATTATTGCAACAATTGACAAATCGCCCTACCAATTGTTACACCATATTCAAAACACGCATTTAAACCTTTTTCATCAGGTACGTATTGAATTTTCAATCCTGTTTCATCAATCATTTTAAATTTCATCGAATCCAACTCACTATTGAGAATCTTAATAGAGGCACCATTCCAACCATAAGAGCCAAAACATGCGCCCAGTTTATTCTGAGGACGCAATCCTTTCATATAAGTCAGAAAATCACTCACTGTGGGATAAATATTGTTGTTCAAGGTGGGGGATCCCACCACAAGCGCACTGGCATCCAATAATTCGGTCATAATATCACTTCGGTGGTTGGTCCGCAAATTCATTGGGCGAACATGGACTCCCTCAGAAACTATACCTTCACAAATTTGTTCAGCCATCATTTTTGTGCTTTGCCACATGGTATCATAAACAACAACTGCCTTTTTTGTTAAGAAAGGCTCACTCCAATTTGTATAAGCATCAATAATGACATCCGGCCTTTCCCGCCATATTATGCCATGATCCGGGCAAATCATATTAAAAGCAAGCCCCATGTCATTGACTGTTTTCAAAAGTTTTTGTACTTGACCCGCATAAAGCAGGATAATGTTTGCAAAATACTTTTTTGCATGATGAAGCAATGTATCAGAATCAATTTGATCATCAAATTTTTCATAACCTGCATAATGTTGTCCAAAGGCATCACTTGAAAAAAGAATTTTGCCGGTCTTTTCATACGTCAGCATACTGTCTGGCCAATGAAGCATTCTGGCTTCTAAAAAGGTCAATTGTCGTTTTCCGAGATTCAGTTCCTCACCATTTTCAACTGCATGATAGTTCCAGTTATTCCGATAATGCATGGCCAAATTTTTATGCCCCATTTTAGAACAATACAAAGGTTTGTCCTTGCCAATCCGATGCATAATAGCAGGCAATCCACCTGAATGATCCATTTCTGTATGATTACTGATTACATAATCAATTTTCTCCAAAGGAACAATTTCCGAGATATTCTTGATTAATTGATTGGCAAAATCTTTTTTGACAGTATCGATTAACACAATTTTTTCATCGATAATTAAAAAAGAATTATAAGTCGTTCCGGTTGGCGTTGAATATCCATGAAAGTCCCGGACATTCCAGTCGTTAACACCAACATCGTATATGCCATCGGCTATCTGAATTGAATGCATAGTTATCCTCATTCTTTAGGAATGATCTGAAAAAACTTCCCCATTTATTGATATTGTTCGTTTTGAGGTAATTGTACTGTAAAGACGTAGCAAATTATGTCTCTACACGACCTTATTTTTAGTACGATCAAGAAAAATGAGCATGTAATTTTCAGAGCATTCCTTATCTTTTGGTTGATTAGGGGTTATGTTGCACTTTTTAATGCATAATGCTATAAAGAAAAATATATTTTCCAATAGAAAAAAAATATGATTATTCCTTTTTTACAAGATTTTGTCAACCCCTTTAAACATGGATAGCTGAAATGCAAAAACAATATGTCATTCATCTGATTGCAGCCGCTCGGCCCAATTTTATGAAAATTGCACCATTGTTCCATGCCCTGCAAAAAGAAACCTGGGGCAGACCTGTAATTATTCATACCGGGCAGCATTATGCCCCTAACATGTCAGATGCCTTTTTTCAGGATCTTGACCTTCCCTCTCCGCATTATCATTTGGAAGTAGGTAGTGGATCTCATGCAGAACAAACTGGCCAGGTCATGATTTCGTATGAAAAACTAATCATGGATCAAAGGCCCGATCTTGTCATTGTTGTGGGAGATGTGAATTCAACAATGGCGGCTTCATTGGCTGCTGTGAAACAAGGCTTTTGTGTTGCCCATCTCGAGTCAGGCTTACGTTCATTTGATAATTCCATGCCTGAGGAAATTAACCGCATTGTTACTGACCATATCTGTCATTATTTGTGGACACCTTCTTCTGATGCAAATACCAACTTGATTGCTGAAGGGATTCCAACGTCACGTATTCATTGTGTTGGGAATATCATGATTGATGCATTGGAAATGACACGTTCGAAAATCGAAAATGCAAATACTGTTTTGAAACTGAATCTATCGGACAGGCCCTATGGATTGATAACTCTTCATCGGCCTTCAAATGTGGATAATTTAAACAGTCTGAAACAAATTGTAAATACCCTGATCAATATATCAAAACAATTGCGTCTGATTTTTCCTGTTCACCCCAGAACAGCGAAACAATTAAAAAAATTCCAACTGTATGACATACTTGATAAAACTGACAACATTATTCTTCATGAACCAATGGCCTATATCCCTTTCATGAATCTGGTTTTAAATGCAAAAATAGTTATAACAGATTCAGGTGGTATACAGGAGGAAACAACGTATTTGGGTATTCCATGTTTGACATTACGCGATAATACAGAACGTCCTATTACAATTTCACAGGGAACCAATCGATTGTGTACCATAGAAAATCTGGATAAATTGGTTCATGAATCATTAACCAGTAACGCACATGATAGAAAAATCCCTGATTTGTGGGATGGCAAAACAGCGCAACGTGTGGTCAAACAGATTCGTTCAATTATGTTTTGATTATTAAACAAGTTTGTGCCGATCAATTTTTTTTATAATTCTGTTAACAAGGCAAGACTTTTTAAATCAAATATGATAATATTGTTATTTGGTGATGACAATTTCCTTTGTTGAAATATTATACATTGAATTATAACAAAACCTATTATATAAAACAAAATAATGAGGAGTTCATTATGAGAATGAAAATTAGTCTTTACTGTTTTTTAACCTGTATCCTTCTTATTGCATCATCCTACGCGGAAAATCGGTATGTAACAGAAAGGATGCGTATTACATTGAGAACCGGCCCTGATGTTTCATACAAGGTGATTGGCCTTGTCGGCTCCGGTGAATCGGTCGATCTTATTGATGAAAATGATCAATGGTCGCGTGTTGAAACAGATCAAGGTAAAATTGGATGGGTAATGACCCGATTTTTGACAACTGATATTCCTAAAAGTGATCTCCTCGCTAAACTTCAAAAAGAACATGAACGTTTAAAAGAAAATACAAAAGTATATGCAAATGAAAATGAAAAACTGAAAACTGAAAATATTGATATTAAAAATGAATTGAGTAAAAAGGTTATTGAGTTAAAAAAATTAACAGATGCTTATGATAATTTGAATAAAGGATGTCAACAATATAAAGAATTGAAAAGCAAACATGATAAGATAACTGATGAAATACAAAAACAGCAAAAAGAATTGGTTCAACTGAAACAGGAAAAGGCGGTATTGGAATCCTATCAATTATTTTGGGGATTTGGAATGGCTTTAGCTGTCCTAGCTATCGGATTTATCATTGGAAAAACGTCACAGAAAAAACGTTCAGGTCGCTTATTTTAAAGGATATTGTCAATGACATATCGTACAGATTTTTTAATAATTGGAACCGGTGTGGCAGGTTTATCACTGGCCATTAAATTGGCCGCTCATGGTTCTGTTATTGTGATCACTAAAAAGGGCGCAACAGATACCAACACAAATTTTGCTCAGGGTGGAATTGCCTCGGTTTTTGATTCTCTCGATTCATATGACTTGCATATCAAAGATACACTGGATGCAGGTGATGGCATTTGCAACCAGGATGCAGTTGAAATGGTTGTTCGTGAAGGCCCGAATCGCATTCGAGAACTAATAGATTTGGGCGTTCGTTTCAATGCCAGTAACGATGGTAATGCGCAGGTGCTGGATTTAGGCCGTGAAGGCGGTCATTCTATCAATCGAATAGTCCATGCACAAGATATGACCGGTCGTGAAGTTGAAAAAGTTTTGCTTGAAGCTGTCAGGCAAAATGATAATATCAGACTGTTTGAAAATCATATTGCAATTGACCTGGTTTCCTATTCTGTGCGCATGAAACGCGGCATGGTGATTTCATCACGTGAAGATATCTGTTGTGGTGCATATGTGATGGATGTTGAATCCAGTAATGTCCTGACATTTCAATCCAAAATATGCTTTTTGGCAACTGGTGGCGCAGGAAAAGTTTATTTGTATACGAGTAATCCTGATGTTGCCACTGGTGATGGTATTGCAATGGGTTATCGAGCGGGAGCAAGTGTTGCCAATCTAGAATTTGTTCAATTTCATCCCACATGCCTGTATCATCCGGATGCCAAAAACTTTTTGATTTCAGAAGCAGTTCGTGGAGAAGGTGCAGTTCTCATAAACAAAGATGGTTATGCATTTATGCATAAGTATGATTCAAAAAAAGATCTGGCATGCCGCGATGTCGTTGCACGTGCAATTGATAATGAATTGAAAAAGTCTGGTGATGACGCAGTCTTTCTGGATATCACACATAAATCTCCTGATGCCATTAAAGATAGGTTTCCAAATATTTATAAAAGATGCTTGTCTTTGGGCATAGATATGATAAAAGACCCTATCCCTGTCGTTCCTGCTGCACATTACATGTGTGGTGGATTGGCAACTGATTTGAATGGTCGCACAGATATCAAACGACTCTATGCTGTTGGTGAAACTGCATGCACAGGCTTACATGGCGCCAATCGTCTGGCCAGTAATTCTTTGCTTGAAGCCCTGGTTTATGCTGATAAAGCTGCTGCCAGCGCCATTGATGAAATAAAAAGGAACTCTTTTGATGAATTATGCGATATCCCACAATGGGATGAAACTGGCACCACGAACAGCGATGAAGCCATTGTTGTTTCCCATAATTGGGATGAAATTAGACGTTTGATGTGGAATTATGTCGGGATTGTTCGTTCTGACAAACGACTTCAACGTGCACAACGTCGCATAGAAAACATTCAAAAAGAAATCCAGGAATATTACTGGGATTTCAAAGTGACCTCTGATTTACTTGAATTACGCAACATTGCAATTGTTGCGCAATTGATTATAGAATCGGCAATGCTTAGAAAAGAAAGCAGAGGCCTTCATTATAATTTGTTATATCCTGAACATAATGATTCACACTGGAAAAAGGATACAATTTTAAAAAACATAAGAAAAATATGTTATAATTAATTTCTTAGGAATGATTGAAAAATATGTTCCACTATTATTAAATGTTCGTATTGAGAGCTTTATAGAGACGTAACATACAATATCTCTATAGGCCTAATATTTTTGTACGTTCAAGATAAATTGAACATCTTATTTTCAGACCATTCCTTAATAACGTAAAAACCTAAGAAAGAAAGGAACGAAAAATGCTTCTTAAAGGAAAACTAATTGCAGAATCACCCATATACAGGGGGAATGCGAGAAAAACATTGTTTACGCGTGATGGTGATGGTACGCAACGATTGGTCTCTCTCTCTGGTGAGATATCAGGAACCGCCCAGGCACTTATGGATGCTTTTGTTGGTAAATCCAGAAATGGAAAAAACATTGGTTTAATCAATGCACTTTGGTCACGACTGTATAACGCTCCTATGCCTGATACGTTAATTCGTCGTGTTGAATGTAAGCTGACAAAAGAGTCATATTCAGATAACAGTTTCTTTGATTTACGTATGGGCATCCGCCTGGATGAAGATCGTTCCGCTGCTGAAGCCAATGCCAATTACAAGATGGAAACTGTTTTTAAAAATTCAATATTTGATTTCAGCATGGATATCAATGATAGCCTTATCAGAAAAGGTGATTTACTTGGACAATTATACTATGTCATTGAAGAAATCAAATGTGGTCGATTTTGGTTTGGTGCGGGTAAAACAAAAGGTTTGGGCAGATGTTTACTTCAGTTGGATAAAGACATTCCAAAGCCTTTGAAACAACCCAATATCACCACTCAGGCTAACCATTTGACCATTGGTATCAATATTGATGCTTCAAATCCTATTTTGGTGGGATGGAATTGGGGTAAACTGGATCCCAACGTTCCTGCATTTGCTGCTATCGAGGGACGTGTTCTTCTTGAAGGTCTTCGCAATCTTCCGACTCCAATAACAAAACGCCTCAATCTTAGTATTGGCGGCCCGATTTCCAGTCCAGATGATTGGAAAAATAAATTCAAACAATTTTTGCCCAAAGCCATTTTGGCCCTCATGACAAATCAGACTTCGCAAGAAAAGACTGTATGGATGTTTCCATCAGGCGGAATGGCTAAACTGTCAAAGGGAAAATACCCGCTTCAGAAAAAACTATTGAATAAGGTTAAAACACTCGCTGATCGAAAGTTTGAATCAAAAGAAGCGGCGATTCAGTCTTTTGAGAATACAATGGGAAAAGAAGCCAAAAAAGCAAAACGCGCACTTGAAATTTTAGAAGAAACCAGCTCCGGTGGTCAATCGCTTGATCATGATACTTGGCAAGAAATTGCAACACCTTTAGGTTTTGAGGATGCTGCCTTTGAGGAAATTTCATCACTGTTAACCGATGAAGCGGCATTGCTGAAAAAAATTGAAAAATTGTTAACCAAATCCTATCCGCAAATCATGCAGCAGATTGACCGCCAAATCAAACTGATTCAAAGTGATGCCTGGATTGATATGGAAATTTCCATTCGTGAAGAACATATCATGATCAAACAAATGGTGGGCGATGGAAAAATTTCTGAATGGGATTGGCGTGAGCCTAACAACCCGCCTAAAGGAATCAAATCTGCTACATGGAAAGAGTTCATGTCTGCCCACATGAGAGTTCAGTATAAGCACATGAAAAATAGAACCAACCTGACCAAAAGTATTCAAAACGACATGAACGTCATTGCTTTTCTCAAAGATTATCGTAATCGTACACGTCAGGAATTGTCCCAGGAAAGCCTTACTGACTTTCGTGCCGGTGGTCCAGCTGGTAAGATTATTTCAAAACAATATGGCAAACCTTATGATACTGTATTTATGAGAATGCTTACATGGAAACAGGCTTCTGACAAAGAAGGTTGGGAAATTTATATTCCTGGAAGTACAATCAAGGGCGCTTTTCGTAAACGCGCATCCCAGATTTTAAAAACCCTTTGGGGTGAAAAATCTCCCAAAACACGCTATGTGCTTGAGAGAATCTTTGGAGAGCAAGGCAAGCGTGGATTGCTTCTTTTTTCTGATGCCTATTTAAAAGATCCCGAATCAGCGGAACGTATATTTAGCTCTATGGATGGCGTCCGCATGGATCCCTCAACCGGAAAGCCTATTGAAGAAGCCAAATGCGATTATTTATTTGCATATGGCAAGCAACTCATGTTCGATATGCGCATTGATATCATGGATATCGTTGAAAAAGATGAGGAAGTGCTTACTGTGCTGACCCATTTGCTCAGAGATTTTCAAGAAGGTGAAATTCCTTTGGGTGGTGAAAAGACATCCGGTTTTGGATGGGTTAATGCCAATGTAAATAACCTTCAGTGGCAAACTGCACAACCTTCGAAATTGGTTGATAAATGGCTAAATTTAATCCTTCCAGGCAAACTTGAATCCGATGGCCCCTGGCAACGTGCAATTGTTAACCAGGATCAATTGGCAGAAGCTATGACACCCATTGTTCCCTTAAAAGCTGATATCAAAGCCACTACACCGCCTTTGGCAAGAGATGGGTATATTTCTCATCGCAGTTTTGGGGGGCATTGTGGTATGTTAATACTCGAAGCCAAAACGCTGACACCGCTCACAATCAAGGAAAGCGGAGAACCCTCCTTTACAGGTGAAATTAAAGGTGAATCTGTTTATGGTTGGGACTTTTTCAGCATGTCCCCACCCAATAAAAAGGATCGAAACGATAGCAAAAAGTACGCAATTCCAGCGAAAACACTTAAAGGGATGATTCGTCACATATATTCCATTGTCAGTGATTCCAGCGTGTTAAGCCCCAATATCCAATCGTTGAACGATGCTGACTCACTATTTGGATGGGTGGGTCATGGCCCCAACCAGGCGCTTATGGGACGATTGACATTTGATTTTGCATACTTTGACGATCCATCACTTGCATGGTTCAAGGTTCCCTATCCTTATGGAAAATGGGTTTATGACAGCCAGTCATGGAAAGAAACTGCTTCCAAAGAGAATATTAAACCTTTTAAAGTAAAAAATTGGCGAATTTTTACACATGCATCAGTTGCACCCTGTGTTGAACAGGCGGATGAATTTTCACCAGATACCTTTCAGGCATCGTATAATAAAGGGATACTACCAGGCAATACATGTAAGTTTGCCATACGATTTTGGAATTTGGAAGAAGAGGAATTAAAGCGCCTCTTGTGGAGCATTGTGCTTGAAGATGGCCTTGCACACAAATGTGGTAAAAATCGATATCTTGGCCTGGGCGCGTTGTCAATCAAGTTACTACCTGAAAGCTACCTGATTCGTTGGGATGATCGGTATTTGAATGATAAATGGAAACAACCCATTGATCTTTCTAAGTTGATTGATACCAAATGTTTAAAGAACTACAATGCATTAAAGGATGCACTCGATGCAAAATGCTTATGATTGGCTTCGCATCTGCAAAACAGGCAGCGAATTGATGGCCACCTTGGATTTAATTGCTGATGAGCCGGATATACCTGAAATTGTTGCAAAAGAGGGCTGTCTGGGGATTCCCCAGACAGCCTTTGATGGGCCTTGTTTGAGATGCCATTATTATGCACGCCTGCTCAATGAGCATTATTGCTATTTCTGTAATAACGTTATGGTGCGTGAACCCATTATTCGTTCCTTTGCGCGCCATAGCGTTGTCATGTGGGCTTTTGTTAACTTTCCGCTAAAAAAGATACCCAAAACCAGTTATGAAATTTTTTATTACCAGGTTGATGACAATCGTTTTATTTGTTGTACCAATCGATGGAATTTAAAAGCTTTGCTGCAGGAGATACTGATGTTACAGGGACCAGACTGGCTGGGTAATATTCAAATTTTTCCAGTTTTTAAAGGCAGTGAAACCATGACCATGTCTGATATGCTTTGCAGTGCCATATTTGATGAAAAAACATTGTTACAGGATTTGCTGTATATCAAGTTTTTTGCATCACCCTTTCAATTTGTTCATCGAAGAGAAAGAGAGCGTGAAGGAAAACTCATCTTTGAAGCTACAGATTTTATTGGCTATCTTGAAATGGCAGAAATATTTAAACGCGGACTGTATCTTGAAGAACAGGATCGTTTGCGACAGGTATTAGACGTAGGCGACCCATCGGAAAAGCAGTTCTACTGGGGCCGATTTCTGGCACAGGTTCGACCGGAAGCGCGTGATTTTCTGGATTCGTGGAAAATGCGAAATTGGTCTAAATCACAGGTCTCGCTGTTTTATGAACTACTTGATTTTGTTAAGTTCGATCCGGACAAATGTATTTCAAATGTATTTCAGAATGAGGCATAGAAGATGAAATCACTTTTCTTTATGCATTCTATCAAACTCTTTCGCTACTTAATTGCGTGGCGTGTCAATACGCCAATGATAAGATTGCCGCTGGATTTTTCAGCCGACATTTCCAAAACGTTAGGATATGCCATTGCAGATTCTATTTCAACCCGAGATGGACGATTATGGTATAAACATTTGGATGCGAACAAGCTTAACCTTTTCCAACGACCAGCAATTGAAGATCCCTATCCAGAATTTCCCTGGCCTGTCAATGCAGTCATTCTTCCCTATACGACCAAACGCAATTATTGTCATGGAGAAATTATTTATTGGGAACTTAAGCTGATAGGTGACAGCGCTGATCATGGTTTTTTTCTGGAAGCCATAATACCTGCAATGGAAAAATTGGGATACACCGAACAAAATATTCCCCAATCTCGTATGAGTCTTTGGGGCCATTATGATATCTTATCGGTTTGGGTGTCAAATGGTGACAAATGGGAAACGCTAATCAGTGATTCTCAGCTCAATTTAAGATATCATCCCAAACCCTTGCAATGGAATCATCATTTCACCGAAGACTATTACAATAAACAGATGTCAACACGAAATCGTTTGATATGGTTACGACCCTTTGAGTTTGAGGTTCAGGATGTTTCTCAAATGAAAGATAAATTTATACCTGAAATGCAGACTATCATTGAGTCAGTTATCCGACGATGGAGTTTTTTTGCATCATCAAGAATTCGAAAAGACATCTGGGATCTGGTGCCATCGAAACTGTTAATTGAAGTCAAAAAGGCATGGGAAATCGCTTCGAATATGCGTATTATATCTTACAATTTAAATCCAGCGTTGAAAAATGAACCAGGTTTGTGGTCTGGCGAACTGACATATGAAAATATTCCGATTTTTTTGATGCCATACCTGGATATGGCAGCTATTTTTCATGTTGGCAAAAAAACGCATTATGGTTGCGGCACATTTGCCTTATGTAAACACTCTGATTCACTTACCTGACACGAAATGGCTTACAGGCTTCGGATTCTATGCCAAATATATCAAACGATGTAATTTCATAGACTGGTCCCTGTTCAGCTTTGGGCCAGTTATCAATATAAAATGGATTTGGGCTTGTGTCGAATAGAATGCCATTTTTGTAAATGGCATAGCCTGTTATCGTATGATCATTACTCTGCCACCGAATTTGTATTTTCTCCAGCTGTGGCAAAATATACACATGAACGTTTGTGGGTGACTTTGGCTGATATTGATGCTTGTTCTCTAATGTGCCTGAAATACATGCATCAGCGTATGTTGCGCATATGCTGATCCCAAACAATATTATTATCAAACATGAAAAGAATCTTTTGGGTATAATGAATAATGCTTCCTCGGTTGTGATATCTCTGTTCATAATGTCCTCCTTTTTTTTTAATATTTCATAATGAAAGTTGAATCTTTATTGAGCATGCTTTGTGCCAAAACCTAAATAAAAATAATTTATTAAATATATTCAATTTGTTAACATGTAACACATAGAATTTATTGTGTGATCCAGGGTGTAAAATTTTACAACTATTAGCACTTTTACGAAATATAAAATGTAAAAACTTTACATATAATAAAATGTGGTATTTACCATTAACAAAGGAG
>Ga0272440_1003155_pt1 | contig 12443 bp, 12 predicted proteins | sample SSMMMBAug17_FD_192440 | JGI IMG/M metagenome (GOLD analysis project Ga0272440, IMG submission 192440) | Marine sediment archaeal communities from Little Sippewissett salt marsh, Falmouth, MA, United States - SSM-MMB-Aug17 | ecosystem: Environmental > Aquatic > Marine > Wetlands > Sediment ... | reverse complement strand
TTGTAGTTCGGAGGGCGAACATAAGGTTCGCCCCTACATTGGTTTCGGACATTGATTGGAATTCGGTTTTGCTCCGAGGCAAACATTTTCCCCTAACTTTTACATACGCCCTACATGACCTTAATGATATTGAATGTTTTGAGGTAAATGAACTGTAGAGACGTAGCATGCTACGTCTCTACACGACCTTATTTATTTTTGTACGTTCAAAATAATTGAGTATGTTATTTTCAGTGCGATGAATAACAACTTTCTAACAACTAACAATTTTCTTACAATGGAGGCTTTATGTCAAAACAAAAAAAGTGCGTAATCTTATCTATTTTTTTTGTTTGCGTTATTGCTGCATCATCAATTTTGATTGATGGCTCGTCATTAGATGCCAGCTCTGGTGCAGATCACAAAATTAAAAATGTCATCATTTTGATTGGTGATGGCATGGGGTATCAAGCAGCGGGTCTTCTGGAAATGTACGCCAGGTATGCCGATAATGAGGTCTATCCTGACAAGAAGACAGCGTTGTCCGAAATTATGGAAAAAGGCGTCATTGGCAATGCATTGCATAATGCTCAGGGGGTGTTGGTAACAGATTCTGCAGCATCAGCAACACAAATGGCAAGCGGTAAATTTTCATTATCCGAGGCAATTGGAATTGATAAGGATGGTCACAAAACGACAACCATTCTTGAGATCGCAGAGGAAATGGGTAAATCAACTGGCCTTGTATCTGATACAAGAATAACACATGCAACGCCAGCCGGATTTGCAGCGCACCAGACACATCGAACAAAGGAAAATGAAATAGCAGTTGATTTATTAAACAGTGGCGCAGATGTCCTTTTGTCAGGTGGTTTGCGCTATTGGATTCCGCAGGATATTTCAAATATGAATCCCGATCTATATAATGAACTTGTTGAGAGAACCCAGGGAAAAATTTCAATTAAATCAAAAAGAAAGGATGATCGAAATTTACTTGATGAGGCTGGAAATAAAGGATATTCAGTTGCGCTGACAAAACAGGAAATGGAACAGGCGGATGGCGATAAACTTCTGGGCTTGTTTCAATATTCTGCATTTGATTATCGAATTGACATTAAAGATAAAATAAATGACCCGCAAAGAACAATTCCCACATTAAAAGAAATGGCTCAAAAATCAATTGAAGTGTTATCAAAAAATGAAAATGGTTTTTTCTTGATGGTGGAATCCGGGCTGATTGACTGGGCAGAACATGACAATGATGCAGGCGCGCTGCTTTATGAAATGATTCGTTTTGATGAGACGCTTAAATATCTTTATAACTGGGTAAAAGATCGTGATGATACACTGTTTATTGTTACAGCCGATCATGAAACAGGAAGCTTTGGTTTTAGCTACTCACGACGAAATATACCTGAAGAATCCGCTTTTCCAGGAGATTTTTCGAACGAATTGTTTTCTCCCAAGTTTAGTTTTGGTTCATTTGATATTTTGACAAAAATTGCCATGCAAAAGAAAAGCTATGCTGCTATGTTGCTTGATTTTTCAGAACAGAGTGGTGTGGATTTATACGACAGGTTGAATACTGGTGACGTATTTACCACTGATAATTGTAACGTTTTTAGAGATATTGTCAATGATAATACAGAATTCGATATTACGTTAGAGGAGACAAAAGAAATTCTTACGACAGAGGTAAACGAATATAAGGTTGAAGGTCATTCATATCTTGGTTACAATTACTTTCCAAAAGTTAATGATTATAAGGAATTTTATGTGTATGAAACAGAAGTCTTTAAAGATCTTATTGCAAGGATTGTCGGAAAACAACAATATGCTGTGTGGTCAACAGGAACACATACCAATACACCGGTTCCGATCATTGCTTTAGGGCCTGAGAATGTGACCAAAGGTTTTGGTAAAATGATGCATACGACTGAGTGGGCTCAACTTGCGATTGATATTATGAAAAATGGTGATGCAGGTCCAGTTGACGATACTAGAAAGTTTGATTTAAATGGGGATGGCGCTGTTACGTTGGGTGATTTAATCCATTTTATCAAGTATTTTACAGGATTAAACTAATGTTTCTATTGGGGTAAATGTACTGTAGAGATGTAGCAAGCTACGTCTCTACATGACTATTAATTCATTAAAGGCCCCCTGATAATGTCAATAAAAATAAACATTGATAAGAACAAGCATTATATCATATTGATAATTTTGCTTGTTCTAGGATGTCAGCAAAGCAGTCATGTTGAAAAAACAGTAAAAAAAAATGAAGCTTACTATCAAAAAAAATGGTGTTCTGAGCATAATGGAATAACTGAATATATATTGCAAGACAGAACAAGGGTTGATTGTTTAACAGATACACATGCCATTGAAGTTGATTTTGCCGGAAAATGGGCGGAGTCTATTGGTCAATCATTATTTTATGGCGCTAAAACTAAAAAAAAACCGGGCATAGTACTGATTATTGTAAAAGAAAAAGATATTAGATATTATCAACGCCTTGAATTTACAAAAAGAAAATATACGTTACCTGTTGATATCTTTCCTGTTGATAAAAATGGTAATGAGCTTAAACCTTGAATAAATAAAAGGATAAAATATGAAAAGGTTATTGATTATCGTAACAATCATTTCAATGATTTTCATCGTTGCATTGATGCCTGCATCAGCAGGAACTGACGCAACAAAAATTTTTGTTTTTAAAGTAAATAATGACTATTTTAAAAGGTCAAAACATCCATCAAGCGACAGAAGGTATACGCATGGCACCAGCATTGGGTTCATTAAAAAAGGAACCTTTTCTTTTTTAGATACGATTGGGGAAAAATTACAAAATGCACTCAATTGTGAAGATCTTTATTCATCAGCTATTTTGTCTCAGGATATTTATACATCTGATAATATTGAAGATCCTATCCCTGCCATAGATGAACATCCATACAGTGGTGAAATGGACATAATCATTGGACTTCATTTCAGGAAATCAGATCATAAATTTTGGATATTTGATCAACAAACATTGTATTCTTCCACAATAAGTCTGGGCGCAACTGGCAAATATAGTTTTGCAGAAAATTCACAAAAAGAGGTGCATCGGTTGATAGGCGATACACTCCCTGAAGGCTGGGATTATCAACTTGCCAGCCATTTTGCTGCAAAATTGAGCCTGTCTGTGAAAAAAAAGTTTACTTATAATTATGGGGATCTTTCATTTCAAAAAACAGTTCATATTAATGGAGAGTTTGGAAATACATTGGTTCAAGGTGCGGCAGGCGGAGAATTAAGAATGGGACTCAATCTGCCTGATGATTTTGGACTTTATGCCCAGGGCGCTGGAAACATGGGGTCAAACATTCAAGGCGATGACAGTGTTTTAAAAAGTTCTGGCGACCGATTTGGAATTTATCTCATTCTCTTGGCTGAAGCCAGATACGTTAATTATGACTATCATCTGGGAGAGGATGTTTCCCCTGTCAGAGGTGTAGGCGATCTTGGCGGTGGGGTTGGTATGGCTCTTTCCAGAATGGAAATTCCGATCATACACTTACATACACCAGCAATTAAATTTGAAATATGTTACATTCGTCGAACTGAAGAATTTGAAGAGCAGGATGGTCCACATCGTTTTGGCACTTTTTCGATTGTTGCCCCATTAAATTAAATCGTTAAGGAAGTAAGGTTGTGTGTAGAGACTTAGCACACTATGATCGTCCAACTTTGGTTTTTCCAATACAGGAGGACAATCACTGACTAACACGGGCACTAACATCACGCGTTTGGAAAAACCAAAGTTGGACGATCATACCTTTCTAAAACATTATGCTTTTATAAGTGTCCAAATGCCAATGCCAATAAAGCCAATGCCGGCAAGATAATTTAAATATTTTTCATTAATGTGCTGAGACAGCGCATAGCCAGCAATAACAGCAATTCCTGATGCCACAATTAATGCCATAGATGCGCCTAAAAAAACTGTCAGTTTACTGACTTCTTTGTTTGATGCAAATAATAATGTGGCCAATTGTGTTTTGTCGCCAAGTTCAGCAATGAATATAGATATAAAAACAGTAAGTAAGATTTTATATTCCAATTATATAATACCCTATGTTCATTTTATATTGATTTTCAACCCTAATTTTTCACATATTTCTTCAAGAACCGATGCCGCATCATCAAACAAATAGTTTTTCAGGCTTTGCTTTAATTGATCTAGAAGTGAGCGAACATTGGAATTTTGTGTCAGATAATCCAAAGCAGGCAAACATTCATCACAGGCATCATTTGCCTCAGAGTCGCAGTCAATCAGCAAGGCATGCAGATGACTCACATTATTCTCCAGTGCATCCAGTTGATCAGCAATCTTATTGGAGATTGCGGGTTCTTCATTCTCTAGTGAAATATTATCAGGCAATATTTTGTCAATTTGTTCAATTACAGGATAGAGGTTCTCGCCAAATGATATCAGCAATTGATTGAGTTTGGATAACAATTTATCCTTTAAAGCGGTTTCCAATTCCTGGGCGGCACGTTGTAGTTTTTGCGCACCAATTGTTCCAGCCAGTCCTTTTATTGAGTGCGCTTTACGTTGTGCAGTTGATAATTGATCACTTTCTATCAGTTGATTGATAACTTCAGGCGCATTGTAATGATCTTTTCTGAAAGCCTGCATAACATTGTCAAGCAAATAGCGTTTTCCCATCAATTGACGCAACGCCTGATCAATATTTAAAATCTGTTGACTGACAGTTTCAGGCTTTTTTTCTTTGTTATCAGGAACAACACGTGTTTCATTTTTAGAATCAGGGCTCAGGTAATTACGAAGGACTTTGAACAGACGTTCAGGTTGAATAGGTTTGATAATAATATCGTTTAACATGTGGCCTGTATGATTGAAATCTTCAATTTCCATATTGTGAGCTGTCAGAGCAATAATTGGCAAATCCAAATGAGAGAACTTTTGCCGAATGCGTTTAATTGCTTCACGACCATCCATTACCGGCATTTCCAAATCCATTAATATCAGATGATAATGCTCTGTCATTACCTTTTGGACGGCTTCCTGTCCATTTTCAACCATATCCAAATCAATGAGATGATCTTCCAGTAAACCTTTCAAGACCTGTTGATTGATCAGGTTGTCATCAGCAATCAATATTGAGCCTGTTAACCTGGGCTGAACAGTTTCTGTTTCTGATTCTTTGTTATCAATTGAAGGCGCTTGTGCTGTGGGTAACGTGACAAACAGAATCGTGCCTATTGCGTCATCAGTTTCAAACCAGATGTCACCCTGATGTGTTCTGGTGATGAGTTTTGCACTATATGTTCCCAGGCCTGTTCCAGATTTTTTTCCCGATGTGGCATAGCGATCAAAAAAACGATCTCGAATGCTTTCTGGCACAACGCCCATGTTATGAATTTGAATCATGGCAGATTTAGCATTCTGAGGATCAATGTCGATGCGAATCTTTTCATTCAATGGGGATGCCTCAATCGCATTTTTAATCAAGTTGGCAAATAAATTTTGTAACAGGCGATATTCTCCAGAAACCCAAAAGGTATGATCATCAAGCATTTGCTGATCATTGATATAAAATTCCAGATGAAGATTTTTTTGCCGGACAAGCCGGGTTAGATCCGATGTCAGTTTATTAAATATCGCAACAAGATTGCAGGGACCCGGGTCAAATGCATAGGTATTTTCTTCCATTTTGAATATATCAAGAGAATTTTCAATCATTTCAGCTATCTGAATGCCGCTATCTTCAATGAGTTTTAAATATTTAATTTGGGACTGTTTTTCCTTTTTGAGCTGTTGAATATTATCCAGTACCTCATTAAGTATTCTTTGGGCCCGATTTTTATCTGATATGGACATGAAAAACTCTCCCTGATAAGCAATGATTAATTTTGTGAAGATTTCAATGCCTGATCTAAATCAGCAATAATGTCATCGACATGCTCAATACCCACAGAAATGCGAATCATATCAGGTTCAACACCCGCCATAGTCAGTTCTTTTTCAGTCAATTGAGAATGCGTGGTCGATGCTGGATGGATAATCAGTGTTTTGGCATCAAGGATATTTGCCAGGTGTGAACATAATTTGAGGGATTCAATCACTTTTTGACCTGCATCACGCCCGCCATGAATGCCAAATCCAAAGACAGCGCCAGGACCCAATGGAAACAATTTTTTTGCGCGTTCATGATCGGGGTGATTGGGCAATCCTGCATAGTTGACCCATTTAATTGCGGGATGATCATTTAGAAATTGTGCGACGCGAATGGCATTATCACAATGCGCTTTGGCCCGAAGTGCAAGTGTTTCCATACCCTGAAGAATCAAATAGCTGTTAAAAGGGGAAATGGCAGCGCCGATATCCCGCATCAGACCAGTTTTGATTTTTGTAATGAACGCTGTACAGGGAGTGCCTTCCAGGGTGCATAATTGTTCCCAAAAATTTGCGCCATGATAGGTTGAATCAGGTGCGGTTATCTCTGGAAATTTTTTTGTTGCATTCCAATCAAAAGAACCTTTTTCAATTATTGCGCCACCAATACTGTTACCATGTCCACCAATTATTTTGGTCAATGAATACACCATGATATCACATCCAATATCAAAAGGATTGAATATGGGCGGTGCAGAAACAGTATTATCAACAACAAAAGGGATTTTATGATGATGTGCAATTTGGGCAATTGTTTCGAGATCATCGACATTACATTTTGGATTACCAATGCTTTCAGTAAAAAGCAGGCGTGTGTTTTGATCAATTGCTTTCTCGAAATTCTGTGGGTTAGATGAATCCACAAAACGAACATCAATGCCAAATCGTTTCAGGGTATGTTCAAATAATGTATGTGTGCCGCCATAAAGATTTGAGCCAGACACAAAGTTTTGTCCTGCACCTGTGATACTTGTAATTGCAAAAAATATGGCTGACATCCCTGAAGCTGTTGCAATAGCGGCAGAGCCATCATGTATGGCAGCCAGTCGTTTTTCAAGAACGTCTGTTGTGGGATTCATGATACGCGTATAGATATATCCAGGTGTTTTCAATGCAAACAGGTCTGCTGCATGCTGGACATCCTTGAATGAAAAACTGGTTGTTTGATATATCGGTACAGCGCGTGAACCTGTATCACTATCAGGTGTGTGTCCTGCATGTAGTGATAATGTTTCTATATGTTGAGGCATTTTTTTTCCTTTTTAAAAAGTAAATTTCACAAAATTTGTCCCAAAAACAATTTTGTTCGATCATGTGTCGGGTTGGTAAAAAAGTGTTCAGGCGTCCCTTCTTCAATAATAGCACCATTATCCATAAAAACAACCCGATCCGCCACCTCTCGTGCAAAACCCATTTCATGTGTGACAACAGCCATTGTCATACCTTCACGCGCCATGGTTTTCATGACATCAAGAACTTCGCCAATCATTTCAGGGTCTAATGCAGAAGTAGGTTCATCAAACAACATGGCTTTTGGGTCCATTGCCAATGCTCTTGCAATCGCTACGCGCTGCTGCTGGCCGCCAGATAAATTGCCAGGGTAAACACCAGCCTTGTCAGGGATTCCGACTTTTTCCAATAATTCCATGGAACGTTTTTCAGCGTCTGCTTTGCTTCGTTTTCGAATAATAATTTGTGCAAGATTGATATTGTCCAACACAGTTTTATGGGGAAATAAATTAAACGATTGAAATACCATACCCAACTCAGCTCGAACCTTATTGATATTGGTTTTGGGGGCCATAATATCGATATTATCAATTAAAATATGTCCGCCTGGATCAGGTTTTTCCAATCGGTTGAGACATCTTAACAGTGTACTTTTTCCTGAGCCTGATGGCCCGATTATAACAACAACTTCTCCTGCTTTGATGTGACAGGAGATATTATTCAAGGCTTTCATCGGCTCAGGAAGATAGAACGTTTTATTGATATTTGTTACACGAATCATCGAGCGTCCTTTTTTGTCCTTGGATATATCTATCCAGCTTTTCTTTCAAGATATTGCGCAAACATGGATAATGAAAATGTAAGTATCAAATACAAAAGCGCGCAAATAAACCATAGTTCAAAAGGTTGCAGGCTGCTGGTAACAACTTCCCGCGTAGCTTTTGTCAGCTCACGAATGGCAATAATTCCCAATAGGGATGAATCCTTGATTAAACTGATAAATTGACCGGCCAATGGGGGAAGAATGCGCCGCAAGGCTTGAGGCATAATAACATGAATCATGGCTTGCGAATATGTCATGCCCAGGGATCGGGCAGCTTCTGTCTGTCCTTTATCAATAGACTGTATGCCTGCTCGCACCATTTCAGCAACATATGCGCCAGTAAAGGTTGATAATGCAGCAACACCAAACCACAAAGGTGGAATTTGCGGGATTCCATGACTGTTCAACATTGTGTTGATCAGGGTTCCAAGCACAAAATACCAGATAAATATTTGGACAAGAAGTGGAGAGCCGCGAATCAATTCAATGTAAGTGATAGAAGACCATTTCAGGGCAGGATTGTCTGAAATTCTGGAGAGCCCGCCTATCAATCCGATCAAAATGCCAACAATGATTGAAATAATACTTACCTTGAGTGTGATCCATAAACCCAACAGCATGATTCCAGCGCGTACTTCTTTGACTGTTCCCAGTACATCTCCCATTGATATGAAATCGCCTTCACTGATCAAAACTGAATCTGTTGGCACAGTATAGGTTTCAGAATTATTCGTATTGTTATCCAATATCACAATGGTTGACATGCCTGATTTGTTTGTGATTGATTGCGCCTCACCCTGAATTTCAGAGCGAATTTCAATGGTTTCTTGTGATATAAAGTATTGTGGAATTCGATACCATCGCCATACATAATCAATGTTGGTTGCAGAATAATACATCAAAGCCAACAGACTAAACATCATCAGGAAAAATACACCTGCCCAGAAATAATAGGCATACTTTTCATTTAATTGCTGCACATTTCCCCCTTCTTTTGACTATTGAATATTATTCAGCCAGCGTGTACTTTTAATCCATTTTTGATATATGCGATCATATCGGCCATCATTTTTAATTTGACGTAAAAAATGATTCAGAAAATTCATAAAGTCTGGATCACCTTTGCGAATGCCCCATGCCAGCGGTTCAAATGTAAAAGGTTTATCCAAAAAAACAAGTTTCCCTGATCCCTGTTGAGCCATAAAAACAACACAATTGGGTAAATCATAGACATACGCATCTGCTTTTCCGCTGACAACCTCCATTGCGGCCTCTGTTTCTGTTTCAAAAGATTTGTAGGTACATTTTGGAATCATTCTTTTGGTGGCCTGTTCGCCTGTAGTGCCCAGTTTTGATACAACTGTGTATTTCGGGTTATTGAGATCTCTATACGATTCAACATTCTGTTCATGTTTCTTGTTGAGCAGAATGGTTTGACCGATAACAATGTAGGGATCTGCAAAATTGATTTTCATATTTCTTTCTTGCGTGATAGTCATGCCACTCATAATAATATCAAATTTTCCAGTAATCAAAGCAGGAATAATGCCATCCCAGGCGGTATTGACCGGTACAAATTTAACTTTCATGGCTTTAGCCATTTCTTTTGCCACATCAATATCAAAACCAACAAAATTTCCTTTTTTGTCAGTCATTTCAAAGGGCATATAACCTGCTTCAAAGCCAACACGAAGTTCCCCGCGTTTTAGAATTTGTTCCAGGGTTGATTTTTTTGCCAACTCAATGTCTGATGCTATCGCTGTAGAAATCAATAACAGCGTGAAGGCAAAAGCCATGATACATTTTCGATAATACTTCATTTTGTTTTTCTCCTTTTTTATTGCTTTTGATTATCGGTAAATCCGATAAGGAATGCTTGAATAATAAATCCCCTATTTTAATTGTTCATATTGGGGCTTTTGTCGTGTAAAGACGTAGCATGCTACGTCTTTACACGACCTTATTTTTTTGTCCGATCAGCATGTTATTTTCATAGCATCCCAACCAGCTTAATACGACTTTCCCTCACGCAAAATTTCTTTAATCAACATTTGTTTTTTACATTTGGGACAGACCGGAATGGATTCTTTTGGTACGCTGACAATTTTAGTATATCCACAGCCCGGACATTTGATTTCAACAGTTTGATCTTTGCTCATAATCATGTTCCTTTATATATATGGCATCTATAACATTATTACCGGCAATCATATCCAGAAAGAACTGATGAAATCTGTTGTCATCAGTTAATTCAGGATGAAAAGCAGTTGCCAGCCATTGTTTTTCTTTAACAGCAACAATTCTGCCATCAGACAGGCGAGATATAATTTGAACATCAGGTCCGCAATCCACAACAGCAGGTGCGCGAATAAACACGCCCGGAAATGGAATACTATCTAATGCAGGAATGTCTAAAGACCTCAAAAAACTATCCACCTGACGACCAAAAGCATTACGTTTAACATGAATATCCATTAACTTCAAAATCTGCTGATTTGGATGATCAATTATTTTGGCCATAAAAATCATGCCAGCACAGGTACCCCAAATGGGTCGATTTTTTGCAAATGTCTGGATAGGGGCAATCAAATTGTAAGCTTCTGCCAGTTTACCGATAGTCGTGCTTTCGCCGCCAGGAATGATAAGGCCATCAATGGTATCAAGATGCTCAGGTAAACGAACATCGGTTGTTTGAACATTCAAACCTTTAAGCATATTTTGATGCTCAATAAACGCTCCCTGAAGCGCCAATACACCAACTTTCATTGCATTTACCAACCTCGATTTGCGAGTGTTTCATTGTCAGACAGTGAACGTACACTGATACCGACCATTGGTGCACCCAGATTTTCGCTGATTTTTGCCAGAATATCAGGGTTGTTAAAATGTGTTACCGCATCTACAATGGCTTTAGCACGTTTTTGGGGATCACCACTTTTGAAAATGCCAGATCCAACAAAGACGCCATCAACGCCCAATTGCATCATCAAAGCGGCATCAGCAGGGGTCGCAATGCCACCCGCAGCAAAATTGACAACAGGCATACGTCCCTGTTCTTTGGCAACCTTGACCCATTCATAAGGCGCACCCAAATCTTTGGAATAGGTCATTAGTTCATCATCACGCATGTATTGAAGTCGTTGGAGTTCACCGATTACAGTTCGTGCATGACGAACAGCTTCGACCACATCGCCTGTGCCGGCTTCACCTTTGGTCCGAATCATTGCAGCGCCTTCACCAATACGTCTGAGCGCTTCGCCAAGATTACGACATCCACAAACAAAAGGCACTGTAAAATCATGTTTATTAATATGATAGCTCTCGTCAGCCGGGGTCAACACCTCACTTTCGTCAATATAATCCACACCAATTTGTTGTAATATTTGCGCTTCGACAAAATGTCCGATGCGGCATTTTGCCATGACCGGAATGGTAACAGATTCAATAATCTGTCTGATGAGCCCAGGATCAGACATTCGGGCAACACCGCCATCAGCTCGAATATCAGCAGGAACACGTTCAAGAGCCATTACTGCCGCTGCGCCAGCATCCTCAGCAATTTTTGCCTGATCAGGCGTGACAACATCCATGATGACACCCCCTTTAAGCATTTGTGCGAGCCCTTGTTTGACAGTCATGGATCCCTTTTCAGGTTCTTGTTGGTTTTGAGATTTATTCATGTTTATTCTCCTAAATCAATAAATGAAAAACATCAGTTATCGTTATTGCTGTGCCTGGATTTTTATTATAATCAAAGCACTGTCAGTGTCTATAACCGATGTTTTATTATAAAAAACATAAAATAATACACGATTTTATCGTGATATGTCAAATGAAAATATATTCTGATTGGTGCTTACGAAATGTAGAAAACATCAAGATTCGGTTTCATTTTCTTCATGTCAACATGAACCATTCATTTTATTTATAATTATTAAGGAATCCTGGTTCAAAAACAAAATGAACAATTACTAAATGAGGAACCTATTTTCAGAGATTGCCTAAGACATCATTTCTTTCAGTTCTTGAATAATTGGCCGAATCACCACCTCTGGATTTTTATACCAATCTGTTGACCAGATTCGGCGAATACACCATCCCTTTTGCTCAAGAATGTTTTGACGCAGTCGATCCCATTTTGCTGGGTTGAATTCATTGCCACAACGCCCAGGCTTTCATCTTTAGGTAATAATGGGGACGTCTATGATTTTATGCTTTTCTTCAACACATTCCTGTATGAGATTGATTTTTTATGAGAATATCATAAAAGCATAGACGTCCCCAATAATTATAATAATTACATCTCCTCATTTTCTGATGAAACACAACTGTTCAACAGATATTATTATTTGACATGAAAACACTTTTTGTTTACACAATAACTTGAAATTAAAACTCTGGAGGAAAAGACAATGAACAATGCAAATACACTGCATCCTGGTCAGA
>Ga0272440_1003154_pt1 | contig 12443 bp, 14 predicted proteins | sample SSMMMBAug17_FD_192440 | JGI IMG/M metagenome (GOLD analysis project Ga0272440, IMG submission 192440) | Marine sediment archaeal communities from Little Sippewissett salt marsh, Falmouth, MA, United States - SSM-MMB-Aug17 | ecosystem: Environmental > Aquatic > Marine > Wetlands > Sediment ... | reverse complement strand
TTTAATCTTTGCTCATTTTCTTTACTCATAATAGATTTTATCCTTTTCAAAATTAGTTTGTATTATTTCTATTTAATCTTTTATGTAATGCATCTAATTCGTTTAAAACAAGTTCTACCTTTTTTTCGATAAATTTATCTTTGGGCATCCCATACTGCATGTTCTCTTTGGTCCCTAGCTCAGTGAACACAAAACCAGGACAGATAAGGCTGACTTCGATAAAGTCGGGTAACTCTTCGTAAAGCGACTGAGTGATGGCAAAGACACTCTGTTTGGTGGCTACATAGGCACCATTTAGTGGTGTGCCGTGGAACAAAGAGTTTTCTGAACCCAAATTGTAGATTGCGGCTGGGGTTCCCTGCTCAATGAATCGTTTTCCAAATACTTTGGAGCCGTATAGCACGCCAAAAAAATTGACATCAAATATCTGTTGGATATGTTCAAGTGGCATATCCAATACCGGAGCTAAAGGCACCATGATAACGGCATTGTTGATGATTATATCAACATGGCCTTTCCATGCCCAGGCGAAATCGGCTAAGGCTTCTACCTGTTCTGGCTTCGTGACATCGCATATGGTGCAGGTCGCCTCAGCACCGATTTTTTTCAATTCATCAACAGCCTCCTTTAGTCGGTTATCACGAGTTTCAGCCAAAACAATCTTTGCACCTTCAGCACTGAAAGCCTTGGCAAATCCAAAGCCAATACCTGTGGCACCGCCTGTGATAACGATAACTTTATCTTTGAAATCTTTCATCTTTATTTTTCCTTATTTTTTTTAATTATACCATTTATAGCATTATTTGGCCTGTGGTATAATCTCATTGATAATCATCTGTTCAAAGAAATCATTCATGGATTCCTTCAACGAACGGTATTGCATGCCCAATTCACGGATGCTTTTACCATTGTCGCCTTTCCAGGGAACATTAACGTTCAATGATACGATTTTACGAGTCATGCTCTTAATGACAAGTGGTGCCAATAGCCACAACAACCACTTGGGCAAAGGCTTACGAGGGATCGGATATTGGTTACTATATCTTTCAATGAGCGTCTGTGCCATTTTCAGTAAGTCAGTATTATGTGCATTAATGATATACCGTCCTTGTGCCTCAGGTGTGAACGCAGCCTTGAAATGCGCCTCGGCCAGATCGCGCACATCGACCACCCCGAACCCTATACATGGTGCACCAAACTTCATGGAGCCGTCGCCGAACTGTTTAACCAGCTTGAAGCTTTCAGAGGTTGCGTGTGGGTTGATCCCAGGACCGATGACCAGTGTTGGATTGATCGTTACGAGATCCCAGCGCGTCTGTTTTTTATTGATTAACCAAGCCTCTTTCTCCGCCACCATCTTTGAATATGAATAAGGTTGATGTTCCAGCGAAGAAGTTGTATTCCAAATTTCTTCAGTAAAAATACCATTGGGTGTATTTTGTAAATCGGCATTGTCACCATAGATAGCCGCACAGCTACTAGTCAAGACGACCCTTTTGACAGAGGGAGTCCGATTGACCTCATTCAGGACATTACGAGTTCCTAGTTGGGCGGGATCGACCAGTTCTTTTTGTGGATCGGTTACATCTATCTTAAAAGGTGATGCTGTGTGGAAAACAAATTCACATCCTGCCATGCCCTCAGCATAGGAACCTTCTTCAAGGAGATCGGATTTGAAATACTTGATTTCACCAGGTGCATTCGCAACAATTTGATTCAGATACTTTAGATTTTCAGGGTTCTCTGGATCGCGAACAGGTGCATGGACAGTAAGTCCTTCTTCAAGAAGTTTTTTTACAACCCATCCAGCAACATAACCAGTTGCACCTGTAATCATAACAGGTGCTTTCTTAGGAATTATACTCATATTACTATCCTCCAATAATTCTTATTCATTCAAATTATTAATTCCTCATTTCAGATATAATATATAACAATGGAGTTCTATGATCAATAGCAGACCGCGCCATAGTTAATTCAATCAATGCCATTTTATAAAAAAATTGTGCCATTCCTTATTGTATTTTTATCTATCATTGTATCTACCTTACTTTTTATCTTGGTAAGCCTGGCTGGCCAGTCTATTCTTGCATGTGATGTGAGACAGGAAAAACTTTGAATTTTAATATAACTAAGCAGTAATGGTGTAGTTTTGCTTCAACGCACTTGGGATAATGTCTGATCTATAACAGGTTGCATGGATGATCACGGTCTGCACCCCAAAAAATGTGATCATTTGTATCAGACGAATCATAGTTCTTATTCAATGCAATTTTATTTATTCAATTACCGGGAGCGTTATCGCTCTGCCACTGTCACTACGAATTTGTGTATGTTTAAAAGCTAAAAGCGAGAGTTTAGATGCTCAGCAATAGAAATCTCATACTTGGGGATATATGACATCTAAACCTGTTGTTTACTTGCTCAGCGTACTACCTCATCATGCCTATCATATACATAAGACAAATCATAGTCCTTCTTTCTTGCGTGTATGGAAAAATAATAACCTGGTGCTTGGCTGTTCAGCACTTCAAACACGCTCTTTGGTATATTTCCAATGTAAAACTGCATTCTTGGCTGCTCAGCAAAAGAACTTATCATAGTGAATCATTTGAATCAGGAGAATCATATTTCTTCTTGTTTGCATTATTGTATTTACATCAAATAATCGGTTGCGTGGATACTCATTGTTCCAAGCTCATGAAGGAAAAAATGTAAATAAACATGATATCAATAAATATAAATTTGTAACGAAACGCTACGCCCCAAGTTTACGAAGATAACCAGTTATTATACTGTTTTTTTCCGGCTAACATGAAAATTTGTATGTTAACCGACAAGTAATTTATAGTATATTTATCATATAATTTGAGCTTAACTTATATGTCAATATTTTATTTTTTATATTTTTTTTAGCTAATATTATTAATAATATCAGAGTTTTTAATAATATCTGTATTCTTGAAAAATATAATTGCTATAAATTGTGCTTAACCGTATAACTCGATATTATGAATTAATGCCGACAGAAAAATTTCCAATATTAATTATACCACCTTCCAAGTTATTAATCCCCAATCTGGTCATAATCAATACTTTTGCTTTAAGATTCAGGTACTGATTTTCACGTTGACGATTTCGTTCATTTTTTATCTCTTTCTTTATAATCTTATCTGCTGTTTGCTTGATCTCTTTAACACTCATCTCTCTAAGAGTAACATTATCTTCGGTATTTGAACTTTGTTTAGATTTTTCTCTTTTTGGCTCAGATAGATATTTAGCTTTATTTACAATATCTTGAAACGCTTCCTCTGATGTATTTCTAATGTCAGTTATAGCCTTAGTTTGAGCCTTATTTAGATAACAAAAATATTTATTTTGAACCACTTACTGACATTAATAAATATATAAATTCCTCCATACCAATTTTATTATTTTTATTAATATCTGCTCCTGAAATAATGCCAATTGAATTAATATTAGTCAGTAGTTGAGCTGTAATTATACAATCTTTAATATCAAGTTTTCCATCACCATTTATATCTCCTGATTGAATTCCACCAATGTAAATAAAAGACGAATATACTGTTTTGATCATACTGCTATTGCCTTCACCATCGTCTTTTCCAGTTACCTCAATTCTTATATATTTTGAATCATATTCTGGTCTGATAATTAAAGAATTTGTTATTTGTGCAAAAATATTGATCAAATTATATGCGTCTGGAGTATTCCATATAAAATTCATGTCATATGATTGACCAATATATTGATTTCCTATTGTAAGGTAGTTTCCATCATCACTTGCAATTCGAATGGCTATATCAATTTCAGGCGATGATAAATCAAGGTCAAATGATTTAGTTATTTTAAGAAGCGCAGTCGATCTTAGTATAAAAGATTTTGCCATTACTCTTGAATAATTATCGGGCAGGTCAACTAAGTCTGAAAAAAAATCCTGAAGTGTATTTTCAACTGAAACGACTTGATCATCTATGGGAAAATCAATTACTGGGCTAATAAATTCAGATGAAGGCACTCTATTCAAAACACTTAAAGGGCTACTATTTTCATTATTTTCAAGATCGAGAAACAGCTCACAAAGAATACCTTCACTTTCTTATTTCGGAATATTTTTATTAAATGAATCTATTTCAGGGACGAAGATATGTGCGTGGAGTGAAAAGGGTATAATCAAGAACGTAAATATTTGTATGAATATATGTTTCAATAAATTATATTTAGTAAGCATTTTACCTCCAAAATTTAACAATTTTTTATATTATCAGATATGATATTATATATATATAACTAAGCTATCAAAGTTATTGTTGAGAAAAAGTTGTTACATAATCATAATTTTTGAACGACTGGCATCCAACTTTTCAGGTTCTATCAAACTTTTTTTCATTAATCTCTATAATGAATAATTGAAAATTATCAATACCTTCTTGAAGGTTTTCCACTTGCCATGTATCCAATTTTGGGCACTGCTTTCATCTTCCATGTCATCAAAAAAAAGGGAAATTTGCTGTTGTATAATCATCTTTAATCGAAATATCAACAATCAACCATCCTGATAAGGTTATACATTTTCATATTTGGGAATATAACAACAAGGTCAGCGGTGAGCGTCAGCGAATCCGCTGGACCGACTGGTTATAGCAAATTTGATTGAAGTGCTGAATGCAAGTATTAGCCTTATCTCTCTAAAATATTAATCTGCAACCAATTTTTTTTTACGATTATGAAGATTCCAAAAACAGTCGAATTTAGTTTATAGCAGTTTTCACTTTTTTTATTTTGAATTACCACTTGTTCATCAACTTATTCATTTTTTCATCTGCTTTCAATACTTTTGAACAAGATTCCCAGTCTATTTGGCTTATCTGATTATATTTTTCATCAAAGGGGTGTTTAGGTTTAATTGATTCTATCAGTTTTTTTGCCTTTTCTATTTCTCCATTGGCGATATCAATCCATACATCCTCTAATACATCAGGAATCTGTCCCAAAAGAGCTTTAATGCCTGCCAATCGCTCTGAGAGCAATTCATACACCGGTCTTCCGCTGTTCCCTGATATCGCATGTTATAAAATGCGATTAAAGCAAGGATTGCCGATCTCCGCTTTAATTATTCCTTACTATATTTGAATAATTAAGTATGGTGTCCCCGGAATTAAATCAATGTCAGTTAAGTCTTTTTCTGTAAACTGTGAAAGATCAATTTCAATAAATTCTCCCTTAATCCATGACTTTCCACATTGACTCTGAATGGAGTAGGGTAATGATACGTTCATATATTCGGTGTCAGTATAAACAATTGCGCCTAAAATTGGGCCTGTGTATTGCTCTTGTGTGCACATCATGGATATTTTGGATGCAATAATGTAACGCATCATGGGTTCTTTATATCCCTGAAATTCAATCATGACTATTTCACGATCTTTATTTTTTGGGAATGCCACGATATCCGGATACAGTCTTTTTTCCTTAAAAACAATGGCGCGTGGTTGATATTCATTGTTTGACTTCACACCAATCAATTTCAGCACAATGGCATTCGGACAAAAAAATGAATACGACTTAACAAATTAAAATAAAAAGAATTTACTTTTTCTTAACAACTTTCTATTTTTATGTATACATACAGTACAATATGCAAAAACCTTTTTTGTGAATTGTATTATATTTTAATATACGTCTCTACAGTACATTTACCTCAAAACGCACAATATCAATAATGGGGAAGCTATTTTTAAAATATTTCTAAGTCAGGTCATCGGAATTATTTATGTTGATCGGACAGGTCAGGCATGTTGAAAAACCTGTCCGAATTAAGTTGCTGTTTATTAATTATTTATTATAAATCATCGTTATTAGTGAAGTTGTTAATAAAATCTCTAATACTTGTATCAAAGGATTCACGATTTCCCTGATAAGATTCTTCGGCTTTTGACAATAACTCAGAATGTGTTTCATTTGTCTGACCGTGCTTAAATATGATATTGACAGCCAGTTTATCTGGGATATATGGAAAAGGAATAAATTTTGAAAATTCATTTCCACGAACAAACACCTTTTGTGCCATATCTTTTGCATCAAATTTTCCTGCAAAAGTAATTGGTTCTACTGCAAATGTTTCCCCTTTATAAACGAACTCCATTTCTATAGTAGAATATGTTTTCACCTTATAAATATCTTTCTCAAAAAATCCATAGACCCACTGACCAATTCCAACTGGCCACATAGTTGGTATATACAATTTTCCAGGCCCAACTACTTTTACACTGCATCCTTTTATCTCTGACTCTTTGAGCATTAAACGTGCATGGTGATTTTCTGGTCCTGCCCCTCCAAATTCCAACTTATATGTTTCTTTGACAAGAAAATTCTTTTCAAGATGTTCTATATCCTCTAGATTAAGTCCCTTATTCTTCATATCATTTCTAATTATGTTCAAGTTTGTTGTCAGTTTATTCAACTTGTCTGTTATGCACGACAATTCCTTTTCGATTTCTTTACTATTCGTGCTATTTATGCTTTTAATGCTTTTAATGCTTTTAATGCTTTTAATGAGGAAATTAATTTCTATTTTGAGCTTTTCAGGCTTTAAAACGAACTTTTCAAACATTTCACCATTTTTTTGATCGAATTTTAAATAATGAAAAAATATTTTTCCATCTTTTGAATTAGAAGTTACAGGTTCAGAATTAGAAGTTACAGGTTCGGAATTAGAAACAGAATATCCACTTTTATTCCTATATATAATTCTCGAATCTTTTAGAATAAAAAGAGCACTCGATTTTTCCTTTTCAGATGTGATCACCTTTTCGCCAGCGTCAAGTATCGCGCCAATGGCTAAAGGTAATACGATAGAACTTATAAAAGAAAATGGTTGAACTCTTGAGTTATCTGAAGGCTCTTGATTAAGCTGACGTTCGATTAATTCGCACATGTTGATACAATCATCTAAAGCAGAATATTTTATTTTTTCTTGTGAGTTCACAATTAGAAAGTCTTTTGTATTTCTAATATAAGTGTTATCACGATGTCCAATAAACCAGTCACCAACTGTAGCGCATGACGACATTAATACTGTTAGGCACATAAAAAACGTAAAAATAAAAAATCTGTTCATTATTCCTCCTTGATTATTTTATTATATTTCGATCTTTCTTGTTTTTATTATATCATGAGTGATTACATATTAGTCTTCATCGTTTTTTTGTTCAAGCTCAGGTACTTTATTTCCCCCTTTGCTCGTTGTTGATGGCGTTAGTTCATATCTCTCCTGGATCAACTTTGATATCCGAAATAGTTCGGTTAAATTCTCATCAGATGGTTTGGGTCTTATAATTTCGAGCTCTGCTTCATATGCTCGATTAATTACCCCTGTTCGAAAATTTTCAGAAATCAAGTGATCAAGGCTAAGTTCAAACATTTTGTTGTCTTTGTCCATCAATATGACACGATAGCGGAAATCGGTTACACTCATAAAAGGTGTTAAGTTTTGGCGATTAATTTCAGGGTGATCCTTTAATAGAAACGTAAGGGCTTCATGTGAAAATTGTGAGTCAGTAATAATGTTAATGGGCTCAGCAGTTGGAAGATTCGGGCATAAATCATTATCACGTTTATCCCAAATCTTACAGCCTCCGATTTCTTTTCGAAACCAGACAGCACCAATCCTTGTGGGAGTACTTTTATATTGAATTTTTTCCCAATCTTTTTTCCATGATGCATTGATTAGGCAAGAAAGGGAGCTGTTTTGTGCGCGTGGTTTGGAAGTATAGCGGATTCGGTGACGAAGAGCGTGTAAACCTGAGGATAATGCATTATTTTTTGTTTCAAAATATAGGTCTACGTATTTTTTGGGAAGACCTGACCATCGGACTTTAAAAGTGTACCCAAAATCACTCCCTTGATCTTGAAACTCAGAAATAATAAGTTCATACGCATGTCTGGAGGCTGTCCATTTTGCCTCCACCTCCATGTCTTTCCAGTTGATTGGTGACTTTGAAAGTGTTTGTTTCATTTTATTTCCTTTATGAAATATTCGTTCACTCTGTTTTTGAACCATGACACTGAAAAAGAGAAAAAGATGATAATAAAATGTTCTATTCATTGGTTGAATGTTGAATGGGGTCGGACCAAGCCAACCCATTAAAATTCAAAGATTTTCATCCCAAAAAAGGCAATTTCCCCCCCTCTATAACGCTCTTTTCGATATCAAAAAGAGCGTTATAGGATGAAAATCTCTTCACAAACTTGATAGCCTTCCCTGGTTTCAAGAATTTGCTTTTGAAAATTTCAACAGATATTCTTTCTTGTAGCATCGATGGGTTAGATGCCAAACCTGTCCAGGAATATAATGCAGATTTGCTCTTGCCATTTTCATTGCTCCTTATTCATTCTATAACGCTCTTTTTGTCCCTAAAAAGAGCGTTATAGACCATTTTTTGGATATCAAAACAGATGTTTTATCAATTCTTTCAAGATTCTACCTTGGTCAGACCCTATTGATTTAAATTGTTCATACGTTTCGCTCATCTGCCGATTTCAGTGGATTCTGCTCATTGCTTTGTGTTTTGTTGAGTTTCATCTCAATAACCGCTGTCAGTGGATTTCAAAATAGTCATTTTATATTTGTTTAAAACCAAACTGAAAATACAAACTATATTTTGTTACATAATCTAAACGTACAAAATCGGGAGTATAACCAGTGATTATACGGTTTTTTTTCCGGCTAACATGAAAATTTGTATGTTAACCGACAAGATATTAATATTATAAATTATCATATAATTTGACCTTAACTTATATGTCAATATTTTATTTTGTATATATTTTATTTAGCTAATATTATTAATAACATTATATATTTTTATAATATCTGTATACTTAAAAAATATTAACAATCTATCTGGCATAAATTGTGCTAAAACGTATAACTCGATATTATGAATTAATCCCGACAGAAAAATCTCCAATATTAATTATACCTCCTTCCAAGTAATTCATCCCCAATCTGTTCATATTCAATACTTTTGCTGTAAGATTAAGGTCTTGATTTTCACGTTGACGATTTCGCTCATTTTTTATTTCTTTCCTTTTAATCTTATTTGCTGTTTGCTTGATCTCTTTAGCACTCATCTCTCTAAGAATAACATTATCTTCGGTATTTGAACTTTGTTTAGATTTTTCTTTTTTTGGCTCAATCAGAGATTTAGCTTTATTTACAAAATCTTGAAATGCTTCTTCTGAAGTATTTTTGATGTCAGTTATAGCCTTAGTTTGAGCCTTATTTAGTTGATTTTTAACAGAAATCTTACGAATTTCCTCGCAAATGTCCGTGATCAAAGGTAGATCATTGTTATAAAAAAATTGCCATTCTAAACGTTTAGGCAATCTTTTGAACATTTTTTTTACTTGTCCCATAAATTTATGGGACAAATGTTTGAAAAAAAATGAAATATTATTTTCATTTTTCCTAACAACATCTAATTTTGATAATAATATTTTTGTTTATGCAAATCCATAATTCAAGATTGGTTCCACAATCCATTATTCTTGATTACTATCTTCTTTAATCATCAATGGCCTCAATACATGCCGTGCTTCCAATTTCTTTTTCAACTCTATTTCTGACGGCAGTACTCGCAAATATTTTGAAGCGAAAAGTTGTTCACTACCATTAAGTACTGAATATCTAACAACAGTTTCATCCTTATCAGCACAGAGAATAATTCCTATCGTTGGGTTATCATCCTCGCCACGTTTCAAATCGTCAAACATACGAACATACATATCTATCTGGCCTATGTCCTGATGAGTCATTTTATCGGTTTTAAGGTCGATAAGAACAAAGCATTTAAGCAAATAGTTGTAAAACACAAGATCAATATAAAAATGACTAGTTTCAGAACTTATGCGAACTTGTCTGCCCACAAATGAAAATCCTTTACCTAATTCTAATAGAAAATGTTGCAAGTAGGCAATTATAGCCTTTTCAAGTTCGCTTTCATGCTCTTTTTCACTCTCTGAAGCCCCAAGAAATTCAAGAACATAGGGATCTTTTATGCAATTATATATTTCAGAATTTTCTGAAAAAGATTTTATAGATTCAAGTGCTTTTGATGCAGAAAGCAAACGGTTGAAAGTTTTTGTTTTTATTTGACGTTCAAGTTCTCTGACGCTCCAGTTCTGTTCATGAGCTTCCTTAAGATAATAATTACGCTCGTTCTCATTTTCTATACGCATAATTAACCTGTTATGACTCCAGCTCAATTTGCTACACAGTGTGTAGCATTTTTCAAAATTTGGATAGGTGAGATAAAATTGCCTAAAATTACGAAGATTTGCATAAGAAAACCCTTTGCCGAATTCTTCTGATAGCTCACGTGAAAGTGCTTTTAATAAGCCTTCTCCATAGTTAGCTTTATATTTTCCTTTTTGTTCTTCTTCAACAATTTGTTTCCCAATTTTCCAATAAGCTTCCACCATTACGAAATTGACGCTTGCATATGCTTTATTACGAGCATTTTGAAGAATTGTTCTAACGTTTCTAAAAAAATCTTTGTTAATCATTGTTTTTATATCCATCTAAAACCTCTATGTTCTTTCATACCAGAACATCGTCTAACAAATTATTTCGGTTCATAATTTTATGACATTTCTTATATTCCAGTTCAAATATGAGACTATAACCAGTTATTATACTGTTTTTTTTCCGGTTAACATGAAAATTTGTATGTTAACCTACAAGATATTTATATTATAATAATCGTATAATATGAGCTTGACTTATATGTCAATATCTTATTTTGTATAATTTTTTTAGCTAATATTATTAATAATATCATATTATTTAATAATATCTGTATACTTGAAAAATATATCTGGTATAAATTTTGCTGAACCGTATAATTCGATAATATGAATTAATCCCGACAGAAAAATTTCCAATATTAATTAATTATACAACTTTCCAAGTAACTAATCCCAAATCTGGTCATAATCAATACTTTTGCTGTAAAATTTAGGTCATTATTTTCACGTTGACGATTTCGTTCATTTTTTATCTCTTTCCTTATAATCTTATCTGCTGTTTGTTTGATCTCTTTAGCAATCATCTTTCTAAGAGTAACATTATCTTCGGTATTTGAACTTTGTTTAAATTTTTCTTTTTTTCGCTAAGATAGAGATTTAGATTTATTTACAATATCTTAAAACGTTTCTTCTGAAGTATTTTTGATGTCAGATATAGCCTTGGTTTGAGCCCTATTTAGTTGATTTTCAACAGAAATCTTACGAATTTCCCCACAAATGTCCGTGATCAAAGGGAAGTCATGAACATAAAAAAACATCCATTCCAAATGTTTAGGTAGTTTATTGAATATTTCTTCAACCTGTTTAACAAATTTGTTATACAAAGAAATACTATTTTTAGGTACTTTTGATCCACACTTCTTACTTGTCGTTTTAAAATGAAGTTTAGCAAATAATGTTTTTTCTCTTCCTTCGGATTTATCATGCATAGGAGCATATTCTTTAACTTCAATCAGTTTAACGTTCTATAAATTCAACAATAAATTAATCCCGACAGAAAAATTTCCATTATTAATTATATATATCACCTTTCAAGTATCTAATCCCCAATCTGGTCATAATCAATAATTTTGCTGTAAGATTCAGGTCCTGATTCTTACGTTGACGATTTCGCTCATTTTTTATTTCATTCCTTATAATCTTATCTTCTGTTTGCTTGATCTCTTTAGCAATCATCTCTCTAAGAGTAACATTATCTTCGTTATTTGAACTTTGTTTAAATTTTTCTTTTTTGGGCTCAGATGTAGATTTAGCTTTATTTACAATATCTTGAAATGCTTCTTCTGATGTATTTTTGATATCAGTTATAGCCTTAGTTTGAGCCTTATTTAGTTGATTTTCAACAGAAATTTTACGAATTTCTTCATAAATGTCCGTGATAAAAGGAAGGTCATTGTTGTAAAAAAAAATCGCCATTCCAAAGACTTAGGTAGAGTTTTAAATATTTTTTCTACCTGTTGCATAAAATTATGCAACAATAAATCACCATTAACCGGGTGTGTGAATACTCAGTTATCATACTCATGTGAAAAATAATGTAAAATAAGCTTAAAATCAATAAATAAATTTTGATACATCATTCAAAGTTCCAAGTTTACGAAATATATAGATAAGCGGCGTAACGATGTCGACAAAAAAAGCAGCGTGTAGCTGCTTTTTTCTCGACGAGTGGAGTCCGCTTGATCGGCTTGTTGAACTTTTTTAACTATAACCAAAAATTGGCATTGTTTTTGCTATTAGGAAAAGCTCCCCTTGTTTTTTCCGAACAAATTAGTTAAAAATAAAATTATTTTAGATGGTTAAACTTGTTTATACGGTTAAAGTTTTTGCTG
>Ga0272440_1003153_pt1 | contig 12446 bp, 10 predicted proteins | sample SSMMMBAug17_FD_192440 | JGI IMG/M metagenome (GOLD analysis project Ga0272440, IMG submission 192440) | Marine sediment archaeal communities from Little Sippewissett salt marsh, Falmouth, MA, United States - SSM-MMB-Aug17 | ecosystem: Environmental > Aquatic > Marine > Wetlands > Sediment ... | reverse complement strand
ATTTAAATTTGTCATTGAGGTCCGCAAACTATTGGGCAAAGATCGCTTTATTCAACTGAAAGATCAGTTCAGAAGATTTCATCATGGCAAACACAGACACGGCAAAGGGTTTGGAAGACATGGTCATTGCCCTAGAGGCGGCAAAGGACCGATGAAATGGGATGAAATGGAATAACTAACTCGCTTACATTTTTCAGATGGCCTCATGGTTTTATTGAGGCCATCTGAGTTTATCAATGGGCAGTGTCAGGATCAATAATTGAATAGTTAATCATGACCTGTCTGGATATAATAGAATGAACCCTGTTTGACAATTCTTCAACTGACAACTGCTTAACTGTTTCGGATGAAATTTCAGACAAAACTTCAACGATAATGGGATTTTTTCCATGAAAGTTCAAACTATGTTTCGGCAATGCTTCTCTGGTGCCAGAAATTGCAATGGGTAATATGGGAATACAATTGTTTTTCGCCAAAATGAAGGCGCCCTGCTTAAATTTCTTTAATTGTCGATTTTTAGAGCGTGTGCCTTCAGGAAACATATAAATGGAATTCCCTTGAGATATGGCCTTATTGCAATCATCAAACATTTGTTGCACACTCGCCTTATCGCCACGTCTCAAAGCAATATACCGATTGAGACGCATATTCCAGCCAATGAATGGTATTTTAAATATTTCTGCCTTAGAAACCCATTTAAAATGAAAAAATAATCGAAATGCAACAAGTATATCAAGCAGTGACTGATGATTTGACGTAATCACATAGGTCTTATTTTTATCCATATGTTTTTTGCCTTTGATTGTAACAGACCACGCTGGCATTAACCAGACATAAAGGGATGCCCAAAAAGATGAAAACAAATGCAATAATGTTAATCGCCTGTCAAAAGCGACTGTTAAGATCCATATTAAAAGGGCAACCACAAACAGGCACATACTTGATATGCATATGAAGGCTAAAAAACTAATTGAAATTATCCGATTAATCATTTTTTACCTTTTATCATAAAGCATTCAGGATTGTTTCAATACTGCTAATTCACTTAAAAGCGCTTTCTCGCGCCTTATTGCATCATCAGCTCTCCTTTTTTCATCATCAGCTCTTCTTTTTTCATCATCAGCTCTTCTTATTGCATCATCAGCTTGTCGTTTCGCTTTTTCCATGCGTTGTCTTAGCTGTAAATAGTCTGTTTGAAAATAGTGAGAATATACAGCATCTTCACGCAATTGTTCGCAGGAAGGCAAACGAAACAAGTCATCATATCTAAATTGAAAATTTGAAAGCACTTCTGATTTGATGATACCATTTTTATCTGGCAATATTTCAGCATATTGATTGTTATGATTTAATCGATAAAAAACAGTTTCTGTATGGTTTCGATCCAAAATGAAATATTCTTTGATACCCGCCTGTTCATATTCAGCTTTTTTTATCACTGTATCTCTATAGATTTCCGATTGCGTTGAATCTGATATTAATTCGATACACAAATCGAAGCATCCCTTGTAAGACCGATCATCAAGTTGCATTTGCACCGGATTGGATTTGTGAATTATTGCCAGATCCGGTTTGCGAATACTTGTTTGACCAGGTAATACCATTTTGAAACCAATTTCCAACCCAACAATTGTACATTCAGGAAAAACTCTGAAATATTCGTTGAGCAACATTAAATACCAATTGTATAAATAAAAACTTGCTAAATCTGCCATAGGTTTCTCTTCCAATCGTCCATTACACCATTCATAACTGACACCTTTGAATTCATAATAGTTATCCCAATATTCTTGTTCACTGATATATGCGTTTGCAATGGGGACTTTTTTTTCAATCACAAAACTATCATACACTTGTTTGTTTTGTATAGTTTGAAAATCAATGAATGGGGGCTGAACGTGTTCATTGTATTCTTGTTGTAAAGCTAAAGGCTGCATAAAACATCTCCCAATATATAGATTCCTTTTTTCAAATTGATGCTATGTTTGGATAAACATAAATGAATATATATCAATTTGTCAAGGTCTCGATTGTTAACTCACAGCAATATTGCTTGCAATTAGTGGTTAATTCATGTACTTTACCACTTCAATATACAATGGTCAGTGTGATGGCAAACCTTATGATGTTTGCTACCACACTGACCGTTGGGATATATACTTTTGCGTTAATCTGACGGCTATGAACTTTAGCCGGCTAAAGCCGACTTTCGTTCTAAGTGGCTGTCGCCGGAGTGTAAACCTGGTTCAAAAAGGATGAACGATATTTTTGGTTCCGGCAATTTGGGTTACACTCAAATTATTTGACCCACATTTTGGGAATGCACCCCCATGATTGTGCCCCAAAAAAATAAAACTAAAAGAAAGTGAAATACGATGCAAACAAAAAAACAAATCTGGTTAAAAGCAATTCCCTGGAAAAAAGAAATGATAACTGATGCCCTTGAAGCTGGTGCAGATGCGGTTATTGTTCCACAGGGAACGAGCGATAAGGTAAAAGAGTTGGGAATTATTCAAACTGTTTCCGAGGATGGTGATATCAAATGGGATACAGATATTGTATATGTTGATGTCCATTCACAGGAGGATGAAGAGTCCATTGTGGCGCTGACACGAACCAAAAAGGTCATTGTAAGAACATCGGATTGGACAATCATTCCTTTGGAAAACCTGGTTGCACAAACAAATAATCTTTTTGTTGAATGCGATAATCTTGATGATGCCCGCACGGCTCTGGGCATACTGGAAAAAGGTGTTGATGGTGTTATTATTACACAAACAGATCCTGTTCAAGTGCGAGAGATGATAAAAACGCTTAAATCAGATTCAGAAAACATCAATTTATCTGCCTTTACAATTGATAAGATTCGGTCATTGGGTATGGGAGATCGTGTATGCGTCGATACATGCTCACTCATGAAAGAAGGTGAAGGCTGTTTAATTGGCAACAGCAGTCGGGCCATGTTTCTTGTTCATTCTGAAAGTATAGAAAATCCATATGTATCTCCAAGACCTTTTCGGGTGAATGCGGGTCCGGTGCATGCCTATATCAAGATCCCCGGAGGGCGAACGCAGTATTTGTCTGAGCTGAAAGCTGGCGACGAAGTCCTGGGGGTAGACTCTAATGGAAATGCCAAGGCACTGACAGTTGGACGATTAAAGATTGAACAACGTCCTTTACTTCTTATCGAAGGCACCGGTCCCAATGGCCCTGTCAATACAATTTTGCAGAATGCAGAAACCATTCGTCTTGTTAATATGGATGGTAAAGCTGTATCTGTTGTCAAGCTTAAACCGGGTGACACTGTTTTAGGGATGGTTGAATCCACCGGACGTCATTTTGGACATCAAATTGATGAAACCATCACAGAAAAATAGGAGTTTTTATGTCGAAATACATAACAATTGAAAAAAAAAATCATATTGCCTGGATAACATTCAACAGGCCTGATAAAGGCAATGCCATAACACCTGATTTTTTTACAGAAATTAAAGATACATTTCAGGCCATATCAAAGGATGCTGAGGTTCGCGTGGTTGTACTCAAAGCCAATGGAAAACATTTTACCACAGGACTTGATCTTATGGCCGCAGCTGATATTTTTGGCAAAGCCATGAGCGATAAAGAACTATTCAGAAATACAATCATTGAACTTCAGGAGAGCATGAACGCAGTTGAACAATGCAGAAAACCAGTGATTGCCGCAGCTCATGGTATGTGTATTGGTGCAGGGATTGATTTACTGTCTGCCTGTGATATTCGAATTGCTGAGAAAAACACCACTTTTTCGATCCGAGAAACCAAAATAGCTATTATTGCTGATCTGGGAACCCTTCAGCGACTTCCTTATATCATTGGATATGGATGGTTTAACGAACTGGCATTGACAGGTAGAAATTTTTCTGCTGATGAAGCTCGTGAAATGGGATTTATTACGCATATGTGTGAGGGCGAAAACGCGTTATTGGAGAAAGCAAATGCCATAGCCACTGAAATTGCCGAAAATTCTCCTCAGACAGTGCAGAATATTAAGGAAGTCGTGCAATACAGTCGAGATAATGGTGTGTATGCGGGGCTTGCTTATGTTTCCCAAAAAAATGCTGCAATTTTACCCTCTGATGATCTTCAAGAAGCCATGGCGGCTTTTCTGGAGAAACGAAAGCCTGTTTTTAAATAAATATCATAAAAATTATTTCCATTGTTTCAGTCTGATAAATCGAATTTAGACTGAAACAATGGTGCGATTATCGCAAATACTTAAATATTTAGATATTTCTTATGCTCTCTTGAAGTGATATGCGTTCTATGGTCTTCCCAATCGTTAATCTTGAGTTCCATAAAATTATTATACAAGCGATCTCCAAGTAAGTCGGTAAGAAATTGACTTCTTTCAGCTTCAACCAGCGCTTCAAACAGAGATTTCGGAAGAAATTTAGTGTTCCAGACAGTTTTATGCGCATTGGTTTCGTAAGTACTTTTGATATCAGGGTTGCCGCAATCAATCTCTTCTTTGATGCCCTGCATGCCCATAGCGATATAAGCTGCTAGTTGAAGATAAATGTTTCCGCCGGGATCGGGATTTCGTAATTCAATTCGTGTATTTGCAGGTGATATGCTGTAAGGCACACGAACCATAGAACTTCGATTGCGAAATCCCCATCCTCTGACAATGGGCGCCTCACGATCAGCGATATATGCCTTGTAGGAATTAAAGGTTGATGCCATCACAATAGATGTTTCTCTGGCATATTTTAAGATACCGCCAATAAAGTATCGGGCGGTTTGACTGAGATTACAGTCAGCATTGCAATCGTAAAAAATATTTTGACCGGATTGATCCTGCATGGAAAGATGAATATGAAGCGCATTCCGGTTTAATCCATCAAATGGTTTGGGCATAAAGGTGGCATATAAACCATGCTTGACTGCTATTTTCTGTGTTACATAAGTAAACAGGATGGTTCGATCCGCTGCTTTAATCGGATCTTCAGGTTCCAGATTGATTTCATGTTGCGAAGGGGTCACTTCATGATGCGCTTTTTCATATTTAATATCACAATCTTGAAGTACTTCCACAATTCTGTTCCGAATAAATTCACCTTTATCATGTGGCGTTGAATGGAAATAACCGGCTTTATCTGAATGAACTTCATCACCAAATTTGCCATTGGTTAAGTTAAATTCATTGCCTGAAAGCAGAAAAAATTCATGCTCCGGTCCGGCAATAAATCGATATCCAAATTCAGCTTCAGCTTCGGCAATAACACGCTCCAGTACAGCACGCGGGTCTGCTTTTGCACGTTTGCCATGTTCATCCCGAATTTCGCCAATAAAAAAACCAATTTTTTCGTTGTCAAAGCACACTTTATGATAACTGTCCGGAACAGGATATAGAATACGATCACTTTGTTCAACAGTTGCATAGCCGGCAATAGAACTGCCATCAAAACCAACACCATTTTCAAATATTTTATCCATATTGTGATAATTCACAGAAAGACTCATTACGCGACCATTTAAGTCTGTAAAAAATATTTTGGTATAATCAATTTCATTCTTTTGAGTTTCGAATAATTCATCTTTTTGATTAAATGATTCATCTGAATCCATAAAAAAAATACTCCTTTGTTTATTTTAAAATTCATTTGGCTGCCAGTCATTTGAATGAATTTTAACTGTACAACCTATCATTATATCTTCTCGTATCAAAAGACGATTGTCAAATATTATTTTTTAAATGATCGGACGAGATTCTTTAATCGCATAGCCTTACAACTTAACTTGTGTTGACATAAAGGTTTTTTGCTGATAAATTTCTGGATGTTTAATTTAGGAATGCTCTGATAATAAGTTCCCCATTTTAAAAAATGTTCATCGGGTTTTTTCTTCTGTAGAGACGTAGCATGCTACGTCTCTACAATATCGGATCGCAACCTTCAATAGCTTGATCGTAATCTTTGCTTTCCTGGAATAACATAAATTCAGACTTTTTATGATGGAAAAAAATTCTATGAAATTACGTAAAAATAAAAATCAAAAGAAAGAAAAGAAACGTCGATTTTTCAAACGAAAACCGGCGCAGGAAGATGTATCACCTGATACAACAGGTAGTCAGGACGTTGAAACCACAAAGCGCCCTCCGGATAGTCTGGAAGAAACATCTGAAGAAATTGATGCTTATTGTGTGGATACGTCACCACCCAAAAAAGAAAAAAAGCGGGTATTTAAACGATTAAAAGAACGTTTGAAAAAATCCCGCAAAAAGATGGCCTGGGGCAAAAAGCGGCTAGATGATGAACTTCTTGAAATGGTTGAAGAATCATTGATAACAGCCGATATTGGCGTTGAAACCACCATGACAATCATGGATAGGATCAATGAAATGTTCAGAAAAAAAGAGATCACTTCAACCGATCAACTTCAAACAGCTGTTCTTGATGAACTCATGCAACGTCTGCCTCAAACTGAGGAATCGGAAGAAGCCTATATTAATCGTCCCCATGTTATTTTAGTGGTTGGTGTCAATGGCGTGGGCAAAACCACATCAATTGGAAAACTGGCATCTCAATTGACATCAGAGGGCAAAAAAGTAATAATTGGGGCGTCAGATACATTTCGGGCAGCGGCTGTTGAACAGCTCGAAATGTGGGCAGAAAGAGCTTCAGCAGATATTGTACGTCATAAAGCACATGCTGATCCGGCTGCAGTGGCCTTTGACACTGTTCAAGCTGCTATTTCGAGAAAAGCAGATGTTGCAATTATTGATACCGCAGGCAGACTTCATACAAAAAAGAATCTCATGGAAGAAATTAAAAAAATCCGACGTTCCATTGCGAAAAAATTGCCTGATGCCCCTCATGATATCTTTCTTGTTCTGGATGCAACAACCGGTCAAAACGCAGTATCTCAAGCACGTCTGTTTCATGAGGCCTTACATGTGACAGGCATCATTTTAACCAAGCTTGATGGCACGGCTAAGGGGGGAATTGTGATTAGCATTGCCAATACCTTTGATATTCCCATTCGATATATTGGTATTGGTGAAAGCATTGATGACTTACAAACTTTTGATTCCGAACTTTTTGTTCGTGCCTTGATAGAACCGGAGTAATACCTGTGACAATAAAAAAAAATGAAATAACAACTGAACAGTTATCCCAATTAAGCCGTCACATATGTAAAACCATTGGACTTGAATTTCCAGAAAACAGATACAAAGACCTGACACGCGGCATTGAAGAAGCCTGCAGCGAATTTGGATTTGATAATGCACATGATTGTGTTGAGTGGTTAATCAATACAGATTTTACCAAAGAAACCTGGGATAAATTGGCTGGTTATTTAACTATTGGTGAAACCTACTTTTTCAGGGATAATGCTGTCTTTAAGCTTTTGAAAGACAAAATATTGCATGATCTGATTTATTCCCGATGGCATAATGAAAAGTATTTGCGCATCTGGAGTGCGGCCTGTTGTACAGGTGAAGAACCATACTCCATTGCCATGTTGATTGATCAATTACTATCCAGTCGCAAGGGGTGGAATATTTCAATTATTGCCACTGATATCAATGAAAAATTTCTGAATAAAGCCAAGAAAGGCCTGTATACCCAATGGTCGTTTCGCAATACGCCTGATGACATCCGGCAGAAATATTTTAAGAAACAGGTTGATAATAAATATGCGATTCATCCAGAGATCAAGAGAATGGTTTCATTTTTCTATTTGAATCTGGCTGAATCAGGATATCCTTCCTTTTCAAATAATACAACAGAACAAGACTTGATTTGTTGCAGAAATGTGCTGATGTATTTTTCTAATGATATCCGAGAAAGGGTTGTGCGCGGACTGGCATCCTGCCTTTCTCAAAATGGTATTTTGATCGTGAGTCCTGGAGAAGCTGATTATGCCAAAAAGGCTGGCTTATCGACATTTCGTTCTTCTGAAACCACAGTTTTTTGCAAATCTCCGCTTCCAAAAAAGACCTTTTCAAAAAATCTGTCAAACACGCATCAGTTCAAAACGCCTGAATATCCGAAAACAAATTCTCTTAAAGAAACGTTTCTAACAGAGAAAAAGCCAATTAAGAAAATTGACCCTCCAAGCAAGAAAAAATATACCTATGAACAGGCGTTACAAGAATTTAATGAAGGGGCTTACAGAAAAAGCATTGAAATAGTGACATTCATGCTGGAACAAGACAAAGAAAACACAATTTATATGATTTTACTGGCGCGTAGTTTCGCAAACCTCAAAGAATATGATATCGCAATATCCTGGTGTCATAAAGCAATTGAGTGCAATCGTCTGGATCCGGGTTGTTATTATTTAATGGCATCCATTCTGCAAGAACAGGGAAATATTGAAAATGCCATTAAAGCATTAAATCAGGCATTGTATCTGGAGCCATCATTGATCATGGCATACGTGGCCATTGGCATGATTCGCCGCAAACAGGGCCGACAAAAAGAGTTCCTTAAGGCGATAGATAATGCCTTATATTATTTAAAAAATATGGCACCCGAAATTATTGTCCCGCATTCTGATGACATGACTGCCGGACGTTTGATAAAAATGCTGGAACCCATGTTTGTCAAATAAGAATCTCATGGAGGTGATTAAATGAGTCAAGAAATGAATAACTTAAATAATGATACCCAATTCATAAAAAAACAAATTCTCAAACAGCGTGCAAAAGCTCTGGCAGAGCAGAAAGACAGGCAGGATCTAACCATTGCTTCGATTGACACAGTAGAATTCGTATTATCCAATGAACATTATGCCATTGAGTTAAACTATATCAGGGAAGTTTATCCGCTCAATGATCTGACCGCATTGCCCTGCACGCCATCCTTTGTTTCGGGAATCATCAATGTACGCAGTCAGATTGTTTCAATTATTGATTTAAAAAAATTTTTCGACCTGCCTGATCATGACTTAGATTCCAAAAAACGCGTAATTATTCTTCATAACAATCAAATCGAATTTGGTATACTTGCGGATGAAATAAAGGGCGTACTTTCAATTCCAGTTGATGACATTCAAATGTCCATGTTGACATTGAAAGGTATTGGCTCAGAATACATTAAGGGTGTAACAGAAAAACGGATTGTCATCCTTGAGGCTGAAAAAATTTTGTCTGACGCCCGGATTATTGTTCATGAGGAATTAAAAACATAGAAAACTAAAAAACAATAACTTCACCAATCGAATCAATCGGACATGTCCGATTGATGCAAAGGAGTAAGGTGTTGTTAAGATGACACATTGAAAACCACCTTCCCATCATCCAGCCTGGCAGTAATAGTGCATCCTGCTACAAATTGACCACGCAGAATCTCAACTGCCAATGGATTTTCAACTAATTTTTGAATCACGCGTTTTAATGGACGCGCCCCATAGATTGGATCATATCCTTTTTCAGCAAGAAAAGCTTTAACAGACTCGTCCAGTTTTAGTGCCATTGACTGATCCGCCAGACGTAAAGTAAGATATTCAACCTGAATATCTACAATCCTTGTTAGCTGTTCTTTGGACAAACGATGAAAAATAATTGTATCATCAATGCGGTTGAGAAATTCGGGTTTAAAATTATCCTGTAAGGCCTTGTTCACTTTATCTTCCATTTCCTGTGAATTAAGATCAGATAACAACCATTCACTGCCGACATTGGATGTCATTACAATAATGGTATTTTTAAAATCCACTGTGCGTCCATGACCATCAGTCATACGACCATCATCAAGAATTTGAAGTAAGATATTAAAAACTTCCACATGCGCTTTTTCAATTTCATCAAAAAGAATAACTGAATATGGCCGTCTGCGAACAGCTTCAGTCAGATAGCCGCCTTCATCATAGCCCACATATCCTGGCGGCGCTCCTATAAGTCTTGCCACAGAATGCTTCTCCATATATTCAGACATATCCAGACGAATCATTGCAGATTCATCATCAAAAATAAATGATGCCAATGCTTTGGCAAGCTCTGTTTTTCCAACGCCTGTGGGGCCCATGAATATAAAAGAACCAATTGGACGATTCGGGTCCTGAAGTCCAGATCGTGCCCGACGAACTGCATTTGAGACTGCTGAAATCGCATCTTTCTGGCCAATGACGCGTTCACTTAAACGATCTTCCATATGAATCAATTTTTCTCTTTCACTTTCAAGCATGCGTTGCACTGGAATACCTGTCCATCGTGAAATGACCTGAGCAATGTCTTCATCATCAACCTCTTCCTTCAGCATTTTTTTCTGCGATTGAAGCGCTTGAAGATTGTTTTGTGCTTCAGCAAGGTCTTTTTGCAAGGCATTGGTTTTTCCATAACGCAATTCAGCCACACGTTCGAGATTGCCATTACGCTCAGCTTTTTGTTCTTCAATGCTGATATGTTCCAATTCTTCCTTGATACGTTGGATCATTTGAATGGCTGATTTCTCTTTTTGCCAGTGTGCTTTCATTTCATTTAAAGCTTCCGAGGATTCCTTGATCTGTATATCCAAATCTTTCAAACGTTCGATAGATGCATTATCTTTCTCCTTCTTTAATGCCTGTCGTTCAATTTCTGCCTGGGTTATTTTTCTGAGAATTTCATCAATTTCGGTGGGCATACTATCAATTTCAATACGTAGTTTGGATGCACATTCATCAATTAAGTCAATGGCCTTGTCTGGTAAAAATCGATCAGAAATGTATCTGTCTGATAATGTCGCTGCCGCAACAATGGCAGAATCCTGTATGCGAACGCCGTGGTGAACTTCATATTTTTCTTTCAGACCCCTTAAAATAGAAATTGTATCCGCCACGTTGGGCTCTTGCACAAGTACAGGTTGAAATCTTCGTTCCAGGGCCGCATCTTTTTCAATATATTTTCGATATTCATTTATTGTTGTGGCACCAACGCATCGCAAAGAACCTCTTGCTAGCGCAGGTTTTAGCATATTGGATGCATCCATTGCGCCTTCAGTCGCGCCTGCACCAACCAGTGTATGGAGCTCGTCAATAAACAAAATGATTTGTCCTTCAGCTTTTTCAACTTCTTTTAGAACCGCTTTGAGACGATCTTCAAATTCACCCCGATATTTCGCACCCGCAATTAATGCGCCCATATCCAACGCAACCAGTCGTCTGTTTTTAAGCGACTCAGTCACATCACCCTCAACGATTCTTTGCGCCAGACCTTCTACAATAGCAGTTTTTCCAACACCGGGTTCGCCAATTAAAACCGGATTATTTTTAGTCCGACGAGATAAAACCTGCACAATTCGACGAATTTCTTCATCTCTGCCAATCACCGGATCAATTTTTCCACGACGCGCCAGATCGGTCAGATCTTTACTGAATCGATCCAATGCCTGGTATTTATCCTCTGGATTGGGATCATCCACACGTTGATTACCACGTATGGCCATTAATGCATTAAGGATCTGATCTGGCTCAATGCGATGGTTTTTCAAAATATCCGCTGCCGGTGTGTTTTTTTCTTCTGTAATGGCTAAAAAGAGATGTTCCTGACTGACATATTCATCTTTCATGTTTCCGGCCCGACGCAAAGCAGCATTCATTAATTGCCGAGATCGTTGGGACATATAGACTTCACTGATACCTGAACCTGTAACTTTCGGCATTTTATCAAGATAAGCCTGGATATCCCTTGAAATACCCGAAACTGAAACACCCATTTTCTTTAAAATAGATTGAACAATACTTTCCTCAATATTTATCATGGCAGATAGTAAATGCTCGGGGTCAAATTCCTGATGATTCAGTTGACTGGCAATTGAATGCGCTTTTTGAATTGTTTCCTGGGATTTTACTGTAAATTTGTCAAAATGCATTTTTCTTTCTCCTTTATTTAGGTATTGATAATCCTTATGTTATCGGGCCCTGAGTTTAAGATAATATCAAAGCTGAAAAATGCAAGAGAAGAAAAGATGAATTGTAATGACACAATATGCTATTGGCCATTCATATCCTGCAAAAGGATATTGGCAAAAGATTCCATACAAAGCGTGTGGGGTCGGACCAATCTAACTAAGTACCCTATCAAAAGTAAAATAATACACATAAAAAGACTGCCAGAGCCAAAAATACTTGTAAAGAAGAAAAGAGAATGGAAAAGTCAATTGCGATAATTGATGGTTTTTCAAGAAATGATTGAATCCTATCAGTTCCCTGAACAATTATTGAAATGAGGTATACATATTTTTCGTTGACAATTATCGACATTGCGCTTACAAACGACAAATGGTATGTAATGCGAGACATTATGTTCCCTTATTTATAGTGCTCCTTATTTCAAATAGATATAATCAAACAGATAGAGGTTAACATGAAATCCCTTTTCACCCCAAAAGAAAAAGCAGAAATTGTAAAGCAACATTTCTTAAAATCCAAACCCATTGAAGAGATCTGCAAAGATTACCAGATTACCCCTTTAACAT
>Ga0272440_1003152_pt1 | contig 12448 bp, 5 predicted proteins | sample SSMMMBAug17_FD_192440 | JGI IMG/M metagenome (GOLD analysis project Ga0272440, IMG submission 192440) | Marine sediment archaeal communities from Little Sippewissett salt marsh, Falmouth, MA, United States - SSM-MMB-Aug17 | ecosystem: Environmental > Aquatic > Marine > Wetlands > Sediment ... | reverse complement strand
CTGTACTGTAAAAATTGATACCATCAGCTATTTTTACGATAGAGGATAACCTGACACTGTTTATTATCCCGGATGTAATTGCAGTAAATTTAGAAGATAGATTTATCTCTCGATCATTTTCTTTCGTAAAAGAAATAGTATTTACAACTCTTGACTCAGTCATAATAATAGGATGTTTTATCCCTGTAAATTGAGCAATAGGTGCTTTTATTCTGATGTCATGGAAATCATAATTTGTATTGCAGAGTTCCGCGACATTAATAATTTTTTCAGGTATTGTTTTTCCACCTGGTTTTAAAAGAATTTTTTTTGCGATATTCATTGCAAGGACTTGTGGTTCTTCATAAGCAACTCTTGTATATTCATGTTTTCAATTTTTTTAATAAATTGTTTACCAAATCGAACAACCGGATTCTCTAAACTGGTTAGTGAGTTATTTTGAAAAATATTTTTAATAGCTATCTCATGTGGTAATCTAGTTAATTTGGGTGGAATTATAGTTTCTGCGTTAATATCTATTTTAATGAGATATTTTTTTAAATTTTTGGGTGGGGTTTTTTCATCTTCATGCTTTGATATATCATGCTCTAACATCGCAATATTGTAAAGATTTCTTGGTTCAAAAAATCTATCAATATATATTTTACCTTTTCTTTCATTATCTAATAAAATATATCGCGTTTTAATAATTGGTTCTGAATTAATTCCAGCATTGTGTTTGAGCAGTTCATATTCAGCTTTTGAAATACTCATTGTTTTCTTAAATCGTTGATTTTGGATATTTTGGGACTTGGAATCCAATTCTTGATTTTCGCTTACCATAAAACATGATTTTATCGTTCTTTCATATTCTACTTTTGTTTGATAGGGTCCACTGTAAATGGAATTTGATAATTCTGAGAAGCAAATCAAACTTTTTAGTACTTTGAATTTTACCCTCTGAATCATTTTGTCTGTCCAACCAATAAATATTTCTGGCATCTCTATTTTATTTTTTTCCATTTTTATTTTTTTAACTACTTTACGAATCCTCTCTTCCCAATCATCTTCAACTGAAAGATATATTTGTTCGATGAATAATTCTTCTTGACCTAATTTTTTGTTATTTTTAAAATATTTCTTTAAGGGAAAATCATTAAAGGATCGGATTAAATACTTTCTCTGAATTTCTGGGTTGATATCACTTTTCTGATGTTTTAAAACATATTTCATCAAATCATCACTTCTTCTTGTGGTCAGTGAAGAATCTATCATATTTGTTCTTTGAATAATTGACTGAACAATTACACCTACAAACAGATTAAGGATAATCATTGTACCTGTTATTATAAAAAGTATAAAATATACCTTTACCAATTTTTCGCAAACAATACTGTTGCTTTTTGCATCGTTCAATATCGTTATCCAATCTGACAACGTCAGAACTTTAAATAAACTAAAGGAAGATTCATAAATATTTGCAAAATGAATTGATTCTCCAAATAATTCTCTTCCAATTACTGAGAATATAACTATCTGAAAAAGTAACAATATTAATGCAGCCATCATTGTAAATAAACTTTTGCCGAATGATTCTATTATACGATTTATTGACTCCATTTTTGTATAAATTCGCATAAAACGCATGAGACGTATCATTCTTATGAGACGTGCTGTTCTTCCTAATACAAAAATATTAGATGAAACTATAGATAATAACCACCAACCACCTGCTACAATAATGATATCTATCCAATTTGAAAATTTATAAAAAAAGCAATACCAGTGCTTTCTTTCAGCTAATATTCTTAGAACAATTTCAATTGTAAAAAGTGTATTAACTATTTCATCAAAATACTGAGGAATGATATGTTGAAATTCATTATGAAATATAGCACAAAATCCTGAAAGAATAATTAAGATATATACGACAGAGTTAAACCATAATGTATCGACACATTTAAGGACTAAATATTCTTTTATTTTTGGAATTATCATTTTTGATGGAAACGCATTTTTGTATTATTATCATTCAACTTAGGTTTTTCATGGCACGAAATATGCCTTCTTGCCAGATTGCCATCTTCATTCATTAAAAATTTCTGACAAACCAAGATGGCATATTTGATGCCATGAAAAACCAAAGTTGAACGATAATATGTTGAATAATTAGAGCCTTACATATTACCTATTTTTAAGAAATAGTAATTGATAAGACTCTAATAAAACTGTTGTTTTGTTGTTTTAGTGTAAAAATTGACACATAAAATAATTATCCAAACTTTTTTTGTTTGTTGTATTCTGTATAAATTGTTTTAAGGCAGAATCCACTTTAGATTACTACACTACCAATATTTTTTTATAAATTCAATAAATTCATTTTTCTTTAGAATCTTTTGAAAATTAGGTTCAAGTACTGACAATAAATTCTATGTGTATTCTTATTTTTATTAATCTAAATTGTTTAAAAATTGTAATTATATCAATTGGCCGAAATGATATTTAGTATATCGTAAACAATTTTGATCTTATTTATCTCATTACCTCATCAAAATTTCCACTGATTTTACATAAAATATCAATAATGTTTAACTGAGCCTTTTCTCTAAATTTATCTTTGTATTGTTTATTTTTACAGTAAAATTCATCATCTTGATCAAATATAAGTTTTAAATTTTCGGGATCAATGGATTGAACTTTCCATGTATTCGTATGTTCCAATAAATCTATATTTTTTTTATAATACTCTATAGCAACATTAATATTATTAATAACAATAATACTGTCATTAGTTATCGAATTTTCATAGGCTAATTCTGAACTGATTAACTTAGTCTCAGCATCAAGAATATTGGTGTGGTAATAAAATTTAATATTTTGGTATTGTTTATCTGTAATAAAGTTATTCATTTCCAGTAATTTTTCTTGAAACACTTCACGTAAATTATTAAATTTTTTATTGTTTAATATTCTGTTGTTAATGAGGTTAAAAAAATAAGTTTCAGAAAAAATGATATAAATTATATGATCTTTACATTTATTTTTATAGTTTTCTCTCCTTAAATACGAATATTTGTCTTTTATAATATGTGAAAGCACTTCCCTTTGCACACCGGGTAAATAAAAGCTACTTTCAAAATCTCCATCTTTCCAACTTTGAATCAAGTGTGGAATATTTTTTCTAATGATTCCTTCATCTGTTTCAAGTGTTTTTTCAGGAATATTTTCTAAAATTTTTTGATAATTATCTTTCAACTGGTTTGGGTCGGAAATTTCACTTTCTGATAATGAGGAAAAAGAAATTTGATTGAGATGGTTTAGAATTTCAATTCTAAATTCATCCAAATTAAATTTTTTATTAATTTTATCAGGATATTGATATTTTTTAAAGATAGCATCACAATTATCAATAAAAGTATTTGAATCTGAGAAAAGAAAATCAATTTCATTAGAAATAATATATTCAGGAGAAAGATCAAGTGTTTCTATTTCAAAAAAAAATCTCTGAAGCATAGCACCATTGTATTTTTTATCATCATAAATAGGCTGTGTATCTTCTGCTATTCCAAAAAAAACTAACTTTTTTTGTAATTGTTTTATCACATTATCCTGGAATTTGATTTTATTATATTTTAATCCGTTTTCATATAGTGTTTTTCTAACCTCAATAAGACACTCTCTTAATTTGATAATAACTTCGGTTAATGCTTTATTATTTTGGGCTGTTTTAGCACCGCCATTTTTATAGAGTTCTTCCTGAAATACATCTGCTATAATTTCAAATTTGTTTGAGTCAATATTAATCCCTAATATTAGTTTATTTTTTTGATGTTCGAATTCACTGATCGGTGGTATATCTTCTCTTTTATCATCAAACTTTTCGTATGCTCGCTGATAATTAATATCCAATTCATCACATAGCTTTAGCAAAGCTGCTAAAAAGTGTATTCTCACCTTATATTTATTAACTGCTTTTAATGGTTCTTTCTGTAAAAGTATTTTGAAAGTCTTCTCTATACCCTTTTTATGTTCAAAAGGATAGATATTACTATTACATATTTCATCTTTATCTTTATACTTATTATCACTATGTGCTCTGCAAATATCAGCTAAAACCGATGCTATTCCTTTATCAAGATCAAATTTTTCTCTTGTTTCTTTTTTCATGATAAAACGATACGTTCTTTCAGCATGAGTTCTTCTGATAAAATCAAGTTTTTCATCATAATCTTTTTTGCATTGATCTGGTTGTTGTGAATCTACATCATCTAATTTTACAGCCATTCCTACATCATGAAAGTAAGCCGAACTTAATAGAATAAATATTTCCAATGCATTCATATCTTCTTTAATATTATGGGGGAGCAGTTTGTCAAAGGTGTCAATTAAAGATTCACTATGTTCGATACCATGAGTCGTATAAAATGGGAGCGTAGCTCCTTCTAAATATTTATCAATTTTACTGATATTATTTGTTAATCTTGCATAAAAATTTGCATTTTTTTCTTTAAGTCTTTCAATTAATTTCATTATATCACCTTATAAAGATTATTACCCCTCTCGTCCTCGACTCATAATGAGTTTTTTGGGTAAACCATTATAATATATTCTTGATTTGTCAAAATTACTGTTTCTCATTGTTTTTACAATATCAAGAAATCCAAATCCTCTTGATATAAGTTCATTTTCCTCAAAGATATGATTAACAGGCGATGCTTCAATAATATTTGCCAAGCGATTAACTTCTTCGTCTGTCATATAAGCTGTTATAACAATAGGATCTAAATCATCAAATACTTTTTCGATATATCTATAACATATCTTCAAATTTAATTTTGCTTGAGTCCAATGTATGCTTTGATGAAGTTTTTTATATATAATTTCTCTGCTTTTTTCATAAGCACTATATATTTTACCAGATGAAGTACTAAAGTTTATATCATGTTCTAAAGAACTTTCTCTAACAGTAGCATCAATAAATTTTTCAAACCAACTTTCTGTGTTATATCCAAGCGTTTCGAAAATCCATGTGGGAAAATCTGATTTTTTCAAGTAGCCATTGCGAATTCCATCAAAAATATCTCTTGAAACATAGGATATTTTATCTGCAATTCTTAATACCGATATTTCTTTGGGCTGGCCTTTTAATTGCAGTGGAGCACCATATGTTTTATGAAGTGCAGCACCTAACATTATTTCTTTTAAAAGATTCATTTCAAATATTTCAGTTAAAGAAAGTGAAAAAATATGATGTTTAAATTTTTTTCCACTGAGTAATTCCAATGTTTCTTCGCCTACGTGTCCTAATGGGGGATGTCCCATATCGTGTAAAGCAGCCATTGCTGAAGCAAAGTCAACATTTAGACCAAGGTGGCTGGACAACTGCTGTGATACTGATATCACATCCATAGCATGCGAGCCCCTTGTGGTAGTATCTACACTTCCTTCATTAACTCTAAAAACTTGAGGTTTTAAAAAAAGTCTTCTAAAAGGTATTGAGGTAACAATGGTATGAAAATCTTGAAGCCAACCTTTTCCTAAAGAATCTAATTGTCTTAATCTAGGAGTTTCAAGTTCACTGCCTAAGGACTGTTCTTTGATAAATTTAAAATCTTCCAATATATTTTGAGAAATACCAATTCCTTCAGGATTCAATTGTTCCTCAGTGGGAGGATTATCAATTTTTTTTACAGATTCAAGAAGTAACTCAATTTCATTAAAAATTTTATGAGCATCTTTTGATTCTTTTGCCTTTTTTATCAGCTGTTCTATTTTGTTTAAACGTGAATTTCGAATATAAGTCACAACATCTTCATAGCAGTTAGCAGGAAATCCATTCAGAGAAATTTCATGGTTGCTAAACCCATTTTCAAATACTGTATTTTGTCCACATCGCAAAAAGATAAAATCAGGTATAAAAAATTTACCACTAATCAATATTTTTGCATATTTATCATCAGGTACTTCAAGTTCGCAAGTAACAAAATCAAGGTCAAATTTTTCATTTCCTGTTTCGATATAATCATCCAAATCAATGTGAACTTCAGTATCTGCAAATTTGGTTTCAAAACTGTAACGAATTTTCGAAATGGAGCTTAATGCTTTTTCTTTTAGTTCGTTGTATTCTTTTTCACTAATATCTCTTTCAGATTCAAAGCGAATATATTTTGCTTCTGATTGCCCACCTTTTGATGTAATAGAATAATTGGAGCCTTTTTTTCTTATACGTATCTCGTTTACTGATGAATCTTTAAGTTCTGGAAATGATCTAAAAATGTCTTCAAAAGTGTCAGCGTGTAAATAGTGTTGCTCAATAAAATATTTTTGAGTGTTGAAACGTTCGTCTATTCTATCCGTTAATAATAATGCTTTTTTAGGAATAACAAACTTTATTTCGATTTCTTCACGTGTTTTAGGATTAATCGCTTCAATTTTGAATGCATCCTGAATTTGTTGGTCAAAATTTTTTTGTTCCATGTTTTCCTCATTTTGATATCTTTTCGAATACAAAGTTATCAGAACTTACAGATTTATTTTTGTCGAACTTACAATTATAATATGTAATTTTTTTATCAGAAATTGTATCATTTTTACTGATAATTTTTTTTATCAATTTTTCAAAATGTAATCTAAACTTTTCACTTAATATGAGAGCAAAATCTGCATAATCTGGTGTTATTTTATCTTCTACAAATTCATTGTCTAACTCAATGGTATCTATCTCAAATGGTAGATTAGATATACTGCTATAAAAACCTTTCTTTACAGGTGGGAATAAGCATAAAGTATTATTTTCTATTTTATTACTTTTTATTTTATATAAGGCAATCTCTCCAAAAAGACTAAATTCAATTAGGTTTTCACTTGCAACAAAGACAAAGTTTTCATCTAAAAAATTTTGAATATAGATTGTTTTAACTCCATGAATTTTAAAAAATACACTTAAATTTTTACTAATTATCTCATCTTTTTCTGAATAAGGAATGATAAATTTGTAATTAAGATCATTCCCATTAGTTATACTTCTTTCAATTTTTTGTTTAACGATGTACCGAATAGGAACATAAGTATTGTCAAAGACTAAATTGGGGCTTAATACCCAAATTTCATCTGCTTTATCTTCAAGAACATGAGGAACATCCAATAAAGGTATTATCGGATAATCTAACTTAATATTTTTATACCTATTCCATATTCTTTCAAAAGCATCAATAGTTTCTTTCATTTTTTGATGCGCTCTATGATCACAATCCAATTTTACAATTATCATATCTAATTCAGGAAAATCTTGATCTGACTCTGATGGTAAATATTCTTTTGTTTTAAGAAACAACGAAATAATATACTTTTCTTTGCTTTCTATTTCATGAACATATAATGTCCGCTCAGGAGAAGGACCAAATATTGTAAAAAGCTCAGGATCAACTTCAAGAAATAGTTGGGTTTTTATCTTTAACCATTCATTATATTGCTGTTCGAAATCATACTCTTTACCGTCTGTTTGTTTTATGTTTTCAAATATATATTTATTAAAGTATTTAAATCTATAGATATCTGTTAAATCCATAATAGGCCATGTTGTTTCTGAATCATTTTTTATTTCAATTTTATTTTCTTCTAATATCTGTTTAACATCTTTTGGTACCTGTACCATTTTATTTCTTGGAACGATATATTTGTAAGTTGCCTTTTTATTAACGTCATTATTAGCATGGTTGCTAGCTACAACCTCTTTAAATGCATCGCTATAAATATCAAGGCTCAAGTCACTTGAAACAACATAGACTTTTTTATCACAGTCATCTTGACTTTCTAATTCTTTTAATTTGTCTTTATATTTTTCTGGGTCGTCTTTATAAACATATTTTTCACCTTCAAGGGATAAATTAAAGATAATATCGCTCAATTGTTTATAAATCTTGTTAAACTCTTCCATAATAGAAACGTTATAATTACAATTATTTTCTTTTTTTAAAATATACTTGTCAAAGAATTTGATAAAGAGAGAGGTAAAGAAGGAAAAAGTTAACATAAATAATAACATACTCATAGTAAAATTAAACCAATTACTTTTTATAAGGTTAATAGTAAAAGAATACAAATCCACGAAAATTTTGATCAAATATCCCGAAGTATTATTATACAAACAAGAAAGTCCAGCTACAATAGTCATTAGACCAGCAACTATACTAATCAATTCTATATTTTTTTTTAACAATGTTAAAAATTTTGTAAAATTTGATTTTTTTGACATATTGTATACATTCTCCCCATAAACAATTTATTTTATTTTATTTTATTTTATTTTATTTTATTTTATTTATTATTATTGTTGTTGTTGTTGTTGTTGTTATTATTATTTATTATTTTAATGATTATATTTATTAAATCCGGAGAAATACGAATAAGCTCAAATTTATTACTTTCTTCAGTCATAATATAAGTGAAACCAAAAGGGGCATTGTCCATAAGTGGATTATAAATCACAATTTCTTTAAAATAAAAAGGCATCTCTTTGGTTATACAATAGAATTCGATATTTTTTTTAAAAGCTTCAAAAGATTTCCAGAATTCAATATAATTTTTATTAAAAATTTCTGAATATTTGAAGTTTGATTTAAGCGGCGGCGTAAAATAACAATATTTTTTTCCTGAGGCAAGGTTTTTATGAACTACTTGAAATAATTCACCAACATCAAATTCTAATGTTGAGGAGATCACCCAAATTTCTTTAGCTTCTGATTCATATTTTCCCAATATCTCATTATCAACAATCTGCTGTGAATTGACAATGTCAGACAATGAATATGTTCCTAAATCATAACTTAAAGCAGTTGGGATAGTATCTTTTTTCTTATGAATATCAAAATGTACAGAAATCTTTTCAACTTGTGTTTCAGAAAGTTTTAAAAGTGGTCGTCCTGCAGCAACTCTAATGGCCATTTTGGTTAATAAATTTAAAGAATTTAATCTATCATCTACAATAACTAATGGAACACTTCTCAATGCCTCCACAACATCATTATTTATTTCTCCTGAGGTTTCAAAAATACAATTCGATAGTTTCTTAGATTTAAGCCCTAATTTTTTTATATGTTTACTGATTAGAAGTGGTATTTCATCATCATGATCATTTAAAAGGATTAACGCTGCGTCTTCATAATTTTTGTTATAAGGCGTCAGTACTGTTTGAATACCATGTGTTGCCAGAGAATTGTTCTTAAAACGCCGATCAAAAGTAACATCAGCTCCAAACCATTTAGGTTTGTAATTAGTTCTAAATTCTATTTCATCATCTACTGTTTTAAATTCGACTTCAGCAGTAATTAACCCTGTCAAACTTCTTTTGAAAATATCAAGTTCAATTTTCCATTTTTTTTCTTTTGGTCCAATGGGAAGTTTGTATCTATCTTTTTCAATAATTCTTCCAGCACTTGATAAAAGGAATTTATCGAAAAATTCAGCGTCAATATTTGATTCTGATTCTTCTCGAGAGAGATCTCCCTTGCTTTTTCTGGTAATAATAAATTCTGGATTCAGTTTTTTTCCATTTTCTTTTGTTAATGTTAAGGGATTACCTGGGTTGAATTTTCTTCTTACTCTGACTTCTTCATTTTCAGAAATTGAAATATATCCCTGAATAATATTGATTGGTGATATATCATTCAATATTTCTTCCGGAAAATTGTCAATTATATATTTTCGTTCAATTTCATTATTCTCTTGCTTTTCTTTTTTTTGTTTAATTATTGTAGGTACTGAAAGCCAGAGATCTGAATCACATCCAATAGGATTTTCTATATCTACTTTAAATATGATATTTTGATATTTGCTGTCATGAACAAGTCTTAAATCTTTAACCTCAACTTTTAAATTATTAATAAAACTATTAGAGCTTTTAATTAAATTATCAATACTTTGACAAGCTTTAATGTAATTAATTTTTATTTCTGATGTTAGTTGAATAAAAAAACGAATATTCTCAGGATTATTTTGAATATTATATGATAAATTTTGAATATTTTCATAATATTCTTCAAGATTCTTGTTATAATTCTTTTTATTTTTGGATATTTGATTTTTATACAACTTAATAAATGATTCAAGTCCTGTTTGGTAAAAGGCAATAATCTTTTTCCACTTATAAAAAGAATCATCCGAAATCAATGTTTCCACTTCTGTTAAAAAATTAATTACTGATCGTGATGCACAAAATTTTTGAATAGCATGATAGAGACGAAAATCTATAGGTGATACAGTATCGTAACCTTTATATCCAGGTACAACAGGTACTGCTATGTAATCATCCATATCCTCTCTTGCTCCAAAACGTGTTGCAGTGATGGTATCGTCATATGCCAAGCGCACCAATAATTCGGCTACTGTCCACAGGTTTAGAGGTTCATATAATCTATTCATATTGTCATCAAAAGTTTTGAAAAGCGTTTCTAAAATAGTGCCTCTATTTACGACTACCGGTTCATACTTCAATGAAAGAATTTTTCGGGGATTTTTAGGGTAATATTCCTTAGCCCACCTATATAAGGTTCTCCCAGAGCTGACAGCATCAGCTAAGGCTTCATGCTCATTTAAAAAAGCGGGTTTAACGAGTAGATAAATCTGAATATGAATGCGACCATCAAACTTAGAAATATGCTTTAACAAAGATTTGATGCTATCTTTCCTGTTCGCATCCGAAATATTATCAATACCTTTATTAATACAATGTGTTCGAATGAAATCGTCTGTTGATTCAAGGCCAATAGCTATTTCTAAAACCTGATCAGAGCGTAACTCATTTAATAATTCAGTTATCCAGCTTATATCAATATATTCTGGCCTGGATTCAACGAGTATATGCGTTAAATTTTTCCATTTTGATAATCGACAAAGGCATTCTTTTTGAGTTTTAGGAGGAAATTCCCATGGATTAAAAAAAGAACCATCTCCTTCAATATCAATGACATCAAAATCCTCTCGGTTCATATATTTATGTTCTATCCAATCCAACTGTCGCATCAAGCTCTTATGGTATTCATTTTCATTCATATCCAGAAAACGATACATTTGGGTACCCATAAAATACCCACAATTATAACAGCCTAATTTGTTTTTAGCCGTTTGCCAATATTGACATCCTCGATTTTTAAAGCCAAATTGGAGACGTAACCCCTTTTGAGAATCTGAAAAATTAATTGAATCCCATGCTGGCTGGTTCATAGAGTTTTTTTTATCTTGGGAAATTTCATTTAGTAAAAAGGACTTATTATTGATATAATTTTCTATTGAGCCACTCATTAACAATTTTAAAATTTCAATTTGTCTATATACTGAAAGTATTGAATTACGATAGTATACAGGGCCAATAATTTTAGCCCAGTAATAAAAAAAATCATCTCTATTTAAAATTTTTTCTAGCAGATTCTGATCTTTGAATTTTTTTAATATTTCAAATCGAGAGTTTTCACCAAGATTTTCTAATAATTTTTCTAAAATTGACATATCGTTATATATTCTCCTTAATAACTTATTGTTATTTTTGATTATAGTTACATAGTGTTCATTTTTTTTGTTTTGATTTCGCTTGAGTCCTACACAGGTAAACCTTTTAATGCTAAATTTTTATTTTTATATCTTTTATCCTCAGTAACTTCTTTTTTAACAAACTTTTTAAGCCAGGGGGGCATATTAAAATTCATAGAATCAGAAAAAGAAACAAATGCAATTTCTGCGACTTTAAGGGATGAAAGGCTTCCATCATATACATCAACACAGATTTCTTTAAAATCATCACTTTTAACAACATAACGTGTCTTTTTAATTAGGTTACCAATAGTTCTTTCGCTAGATTCTTTTTCAAATGTTTGCCTATCTATTATCCATTCCTTTTCATTTCTAACTTTACCTTGTCCTTCTTTGATTGTACGAAAATATCTATCGCCATATTTTCTAATTCTTTCTTCAGAATTTTCTTCAACATTAAGATAGACCTGTTCTACATCAATAGTTTGATATTCTAAATTGTATTTATCAAGTTCTTTAAAGCTAAATGAATTTTTTAAAAGATATTTGACTTCAATCTCTTCACGACCAACAGCTTTTAAAATTTCTTTGGAAACCTGATCAAATCTTGCCAAAATTGAATCGATATTTTTCGACTTTTCAAATGCTTCAGCAAGATTACGAGTATGTGTAAGATATTTTTCTGATGCTATCCGACAAATATTTTGAGACATACTGCTGCTGTTCTCAAAAAGGCTTAAAAATATTTTCTTTGAAAGTGTTATGAATTGAGCAGTGTTTGAAAGCAACCTGATAGAGTTTGAAAAAAACTCTTTTCCAGAAATAAGTTCATATTCTCCATATAATGAATTCTCATCTAAAGATTCAATTTTTTGGCCAGAATTGGACACAACGCCATTTCCTTTAATTAAAATATAAAGATGTGTTGCTTCAGTTTCACCTTCAC
>Ga0272440_1003151_pt1 | contig 12448 bp, 10 predicted proteins | sample SSMMMBAug17_FD_192440 | JGI IMG/M metagenome (GOLD analysis project Ga0272440, IMG submission 192440) | Marine sediment archaeal communities from Little Sippewissett salt marsh, Falmouth, MA, United States - SSM-MMB-Aug17 | ecosystem: Environmental > Aquatic > Marine > Wetlands > Sediment ... | reverse complement strand
GATGACGATGACGATGACGATGACGATGACGATGACGATGATGATGATGATGATGATGACGACGACGATGATGGTGACGAGGAAGAAGATGAAAATATTGACAGTAATGACGAATAAAAGGCGCATTCTTTAAGGATATACTGAAAGTATGATCGTACAACTTTGGTTTTTCAGAGTCTGGTTACTTTCGTACCTGGGTTGGATGATAGCAGGCAAATAAGACGAATTATCACATATTCCAGGTAACAAAATAACTATTGGCAACTGTGCACCAAAATACAGAACGATTTAATCGTTCATGAATGGTGATTTTCAAATGACACCAATTTATGGGATCGTGTCATTTAAGGAGGATTGATGGCGAAGCTTAGAGTACATGAACTTGCCAGAGAACTAAATTTGACAAATAAAGTACTTCTGGATCGAATGAAAAAGTTGAATATGTCCGTGCGCAGTCACATGAGTGCTTTGGACGACAACGATGTGCAGTCCATTCGCGACAGTTTTATCGCAAGCAAAACGAAAAAAAATGTTGAAGAGGAACGTGTTAAATCAACTGTGATCAGACGACGAAAAAAAGGCGCCAAACAACAGTCAGATGCAGTCCGAAAAGTTTCAACCTCCAAAGATGAAAAGCATGAGACAAAAAAAGATAACAAAAAAGGGAGCTCTCCACAAGATAATGATTCGAAAGGGGACGCCTCTGATACACAATCAGAAAAGGGTAAGTTAAAAAACAAAAAAACAAAACATAAAAGCAGACGTAATAAACAAAAAGTTTCGTCAGAAAAAACAGAACAAGATCAAAAAGAAGAGAATCAATCCGAACAAAAAGTTGATGGCGATAAAACGAAAAGCAGGCGAAGAAGAAAAAGAAAGAAGAAAAAGGAAGGTGGTGGTGAGCCTGCGAAAATAATCAAAAAGGCTGAATATCCAAAAGATGAAGAAGAAACTGATCCGCCTAAAAATGATTTAGAACAGCCATCTGAAGAGTCTCAACAATCCACAGAAGATGCACAGCAAGCCCCTAACAAAACCGATCAGCAGGATAAAGCAGAACAGAAAAGTCATAAAAAAGGTGAGGGAGATAAGGATAAAAAGAGTAAAGATAAACCAAATGGTATTCAGGATAAAAAGAAAGACGCACTTGACAAAAAGAAAAAGAAACGCTCCAAAAAACGTAGAAAAGATGAACCCGCTAAAATTATAAAAAAAGCGGACCCCGCTGTTGTTTCAGTAATAGAGCCTGAAATTCAAACTGAAGAAGACATTATTCCCGATGAAATAGACTTTTCTAGTCAACCTTCACGCGAAGTTCCGGATCAGCCAGCTCCTCAGGAAAATCAAAAGAAAAAACGAAAGAAAGGAAAGAAGCGTCAGCAATCTAATGAAAATCAGGACGAACAAAAATTTTTCAATAAGCGAATTTCTTTTAAGAAAAAGGAAGTTGTTGAAGGTTCGGCCCTATATTCAGAGAAAAAAGGAAGAGGTAAATCACGAAAATCAAAAGGTGGACAAAAGAAACCTGTTCAAAAAGCACAAAAAACCCAAATTACCACACCCAAGGCAATCAAACGTCGAATCAAAATTTTTGACGCAATCATCCTCGCAGATCTTGCCAAACGCATGGGAATAAAAGCCAGTGACTTAATCAAAAAACTCATTGAAATGGGCGTCATGGCGACAGTCAACCAGTCTCTAGACTATGATACCGCTGTGCTGGTTGCGACTGAATTTAATTTTGAAGTCGAAAAAGGAACTTTTGCAGAAGACACTGTTTTGGAACATACAGAAGACGCGCCTGAAGATCTTTCGGATCGACCGCCTGTTGTGACAATCATGGGCCATGTGGATCATGGAAAAACATCCTTGCTTGATGCGATTCGAGAAACACGAATTACAGCATCTGAAGCAGGCGGGATAACCCAACATATTGGTGCATACAATGTAAAAACAGAAAGAGGTCAAATTGTATTCCTTGATACACCAGGCCATGAAGCTTTTACAAGTATGCGTGCACGCGGTGCACAGATTACTGATATTGTTGTTTTGGTTGTTGCTGCTGATGATGGTGTGATGCCGCAAACAATTGAAGCGATCAATCATTCAAAAGCAGCTAATGTTCCAATTATTGTGGCTGTCAACAAAATTGACAAAGCAGGTGCTGAACCGGACAAAGTTAAGCGAGAATTATCAGACTATGGTCTGATGCCTGAAGATTGGGGGGGAGAAACTATTTTCTCCCATGTTTCTGCGAAAATGAAACAAGGCATTGATGACTTACTGGAAATGATTCTTCTTCAAAGCGAAGTGATGGAGTTAAAAGCGAATCCCAACAAGCATGCAAGAGGCCATGTGGTTGAAGCGAAAATTGATTCCGGTCGTGGTGCAGTTGCGACTGTATTAATTCAGGAAGGAACGTTGCACAAAGGTGACCCTGTTGTTTGTGGGGTTCATTCGGGTAAAGTTCGTGCCCTTATTAATGATCGAAATAAACCGGTCAAAACTGCCGGACCTTCAATTCCTGTTGAAATTCTTGGATTGACAGGAGTTCCAATGGCCGGTGACGAACTGATTGCTGTTGCTGACGAAAAAACCGCTCGTCAGGTAAGTCATCACCGATCACAAAAACAGCGTATGATGGAACTTGCGAAAAGTAATCGTATTAGTTTGGATAACTTTTTTGAGAAGATGCAAACCCAGGATGTTAAATCTCTTAATCTTATTGTCAAAACAGATGTACATGGTTCTATTGATGCCATTAATGAATCGCTCAATAAATTGTCTGGTGATGAAGTGAAAATTGAAATTGTTCATTCAGCCACCGGAACGATTACAGAATCAGATATATCTCTTGCTGCTGTTTCAGATGCCATTGTAATTGGATTCAATGTGCGTCCTTCTTCAAGGGTTCAGGATCTGGCAAATGAAGAAAATGTGGATATTCGCTTTTACGATATTATTTATAATTTAATAAATGATATCAAAGATGCTGTTGTTGGAATGATGGAATCTACATTTGAGGATGAAGTATTAGGTCATGCTGAGGTTCGTGAAATCTTTTCTATTCCAAAAATTGGTATTATTGCTGGGTCCTACATTAAATCTGGAAAAGTAGAACGAAATAAACAGGCGAGACTTCTTAGAGAAGGTGTTGTTATCTATACAGGTAAAATATCCTCTCTCAAACGATTTAAAGAAGATGCCAAAGAAGTTGCTTCAGGATATGAGTGCGGCATTGGTATTGAAAATTACAATGATATCAAAGTTGGTGATGTTATTGAATGCTTTCATTTAAAAGAAATTAAACCGATGATTGAAGAGACATCATAATGAGTATGGTTCTTGGATTGGCGACAATTCGTCTGCGCTTGCCAGAAAACAATACGCTCAAAGGCAAACGTAAAATTCTCAAAACCATTTTAGGCAAGATGAAAAATACATTCAACGTTTCAGCCGCCGAGATAGGTGAGAATGATACCCACCGGAAATCAGAAATTGGATGCTCTATGGTGGGCAATGATTCCTCCCATATCAATTCAAAATTGGACAAACTCATTAACATGATTGATGATATGGGCCTGGCAGAAATTGTTGATACACAAATTGAAATAATGCATTGTTAGTCATATGAAAACTTATCCAAGATCAGAACGTGTCAGCAGTAAAATTCGAGAGGAGATATCACAGGTTTTGATGCGGGATGTTAAAGACCCTCGTATTAAAAATATTACAATTACTGATGTTAAAATGAATAATGATCTCAAAAAAGCACGAATATATTATTGTCTTGCAGGTGATGATAGTCAAAAACAAAATGCAGCATCAGGACTAAAAAGCGCCATGGGATTTATCAAACGTGAAGTGGCAAGTCGCCTGGATTTACGCTATATGCCAGACCTTCAGTTCTTTTTTGATGAGTCATTGGATACCGGTTCAAGAATCGACCAACTTCTAAATAAAATTACATATGCGTCGCAAACACAATAGATTTGACCCGGATGTTCCTGCAGGCATATTGACTGTTAATAAACCTGAAGGCCAAACATCCGCAAAGGTCGTTGCAATCGTAAAAAAGGCATTAAACGCCAAAAAAGTTGGACATACGGGTACGCTGGACCCATTTGCGACAGGCATTGTTATTTGTTGTATCAATCAAGCGACAAAGCTTTCACAGTTTTTTCTGGAAGGCGACAAAACATATGAAGGTATACTTCATCTTGGCATTGCAACAGACACGCAGGATAGAACAGGACAAATTATTCAACAGAATGATCCAGAGTGTTCAGAACAAGATATAGCAGCAGCTTTTAAGCAATTTACAGGAACAATAGAACAATACCCTCCGGCATTCTCAGCCTTGAAACACAAAGGGGTTCCTCTTTATCGTCTGGCGAGAAAAGGTCAACCAGTGCAAAAGCCACCGAGAAAAGTTCAAATTTATCAATTGACCATTTTGTCGGTAAAGATGCCACTCATTAACTTTAGAGTGAAATGTTCATCAGGTACCTATATTCGAACCTTATGTGCTGATATTGGACAAACGCTCGGGTGCGGCGGGCATTTAAAGGAACTTTGTCGTATTGAAAGCTGTGGCTATTCAATAGATAACGCCTTGACATACGAACAAATTGATACACAGAAATCAACTGGAATGCTTAAATCGCGTATTGTGCCTGTTTCTGATTCGCTCAAGGATTATCCAAAAATTATTACAACACCTGGCATACAAAAACAAATCTTAGATGGCAGGAAAATTTATCGAAACTGTTTTTCTCAAGATACTTTAGATAAAGGAAATATCTTGCAAATCATAACACCTGATAATATACTCTTGGCTGTCATTCGATTTCAAGAAAATAGTGATGAATGTAAAGTCATTCGTATGGGATTATCAGAAAAAAACAAAACCCCGGGAGCTTGGGGAAGGCGAAAAGCCGTGGGAGGTGATTAAAAAATGTCAATTACCCGAGATGACAAACATAATTTGATCGAACAATACAAAACACATGACTCAGATACCGGTTCACCAGAAGTACAGGTGGCAATCCTGACACGTCGAATCACGAATCTAACCGAACATTTTAAAACGCACAAAAAAGACCATCATTCGCGAAGAGGCTTATTGAAACTTGTTGGGAAACGTAGAAGTTTATTGAATTATGTCAAATCAAGAAATGTGAATCGTTATCGATCACTCATTCAAAGCCTGGGTCTCAGACGATAATTTTATTGAAACGTAGTTTTTTGCTTCTGAATAATCAAGTCGGACTGCAATAATCTGTCCGACTTGACTGACAGAACAGATCAAAAAATAAATAAGTAAAATAAAGTGTTTCTAATATAATTATCCTGGCAGCAATAAGAATCGTATCGTTGCCAACCCAAGTCGAGGAGAAATTAATGGAACTAGAGCTTAAAGCGGAAATAGGCGGAAGAACCTTAAGTGTCCGCACTGGAAAACTAGCCAAACAGGCATCTGGATCTGTTTTGGTTCAGTATGGCGAAACGCAGGTATTGGTCACTGTTGTGGCCTCAAATGAACTACGTACCGGTATAGACTTTGTCCCATTGTCGGTAGAGTATCAGGAAAAAATTTATGCAGCCGGACGTATTCCGGGAAATTATTATCGAAGGGAAGTGGGACGCCCCAGTGAAAAAGAAACATTGACCGCGCGGTTGATTGACCGACCTATTCGGCCGCTGTTGCCAAAAAATTTTCGATATGAAACACAAGTTATTGCAACTGTATTATCTATGGATCAGGAAAACGATCCTGACACCCTTTCCATGATTGGCGCATCTGCTGCATTGACAATTTCAGATATTCCTTTTGCAAGCCCAATTGCATGTGTGCGTGTCGCACGTCTGGATGGCCGATTTGTAATCAATCCACATATTGATGATTTAAACAACTGTGATATCAATATTATGGTAGCCAGATCAAAAGAAGGCATTGTTATGGTTGAAGGCGAAGGCCAGATTATTCCAGAAAAAGAAATTCTGGATGCCATATTCTTTGCCAATGAAGCCATGCAGCCAGTGATTGATTTACAAGAAAAACTTCACGAAATAGCAGGTGTTGAAAAACGCGAAATTATTAATGAAACGATAGATGATGACCTTGTAGAAAAAATTAAGACGATAGCGTCTGAAAAAATAAAACAGGCATTGACAATCGAAAGTAAAATAGAACGTCACAAAGCTTTATTCAAAATTAAAAATGAAGTATATGAAGTTCTTGGCGAAACATATGCAGATCAATCGTTACAAATCAATACTGTTTTACATGATATAGAACGTGATTATTTACGTAATATGATTTTAAATGAAGGCCGGCGTATAGGAAATCGAAAATTTAATGAAATTCGTTCCATCAGTACTGAAGTTGGGGTTCTGACACGACCGCATGGTTCAGCTCTGTTTACACGAGGTGAAACCCAGGTCTTGGGAGTATTGACATTGGGGTCCAGTTCAGATGAACAACGCGTTGAAACATTGAGCGGTGACGAATTCAGGCCCTTCATGTTGCATTATAATTTTCCGCCTTTTTCAGTTGGTGAGGTTAAACGATTAGGCGCTCCGAGTCGTCGGGATATTGGTCATGGCGGTTTATCAACCCGTGCTATCAATAAAGTCATTCCACCAAAAGACCAATTTGACTATACTGTTCGGATCGTGTCTGAAGTCTTAGAGTCTAATGGCTCATCCTCTATGGGGACTGTTTGTGCGGCGAGTCTCGCATTGATGGATGGTGGTGTCCCCATTACAGATGCGGTTTCCGGAATTGCGATGGGACTGATTAAAGAAGGTGATCAGGTTGTGATTCTGTCTGACATCTTAGGTGATGAAGACCATATGGGTGATATGGATTTTAAAGTGGCTGGCACACAAAATGGAATTACAGCTGTTCAGATGGATATTAAAATTCATGGCATTTCCAAAGAGATATTGGAAAAAGCATTAGAACAGGCCAAAGAAGGCCGATTGTTCATATTGAATAAAATGATGCAAACCATTGATACAGCACGGTCAGAACTATCACCTTATGCCCCCTGTGTGTTGAGCCTGAACATCAAACCAGATAAAATTCGTGATGTCATTGGACCGGGCGGAAAAATCATTCGTTCTATTCAAAGTGAAACCAATAGCAAGGTGGACATTGATGATTCTGGTACAGTTCGTGTCTCTGCTATGAGTGAAGAAGAAGCCAATATCGCCTTGAATCGAATCAAAGACATCGTTGTTGATCCTGAAGTCGGAACAATTTATGAAGGCGAGGTTGTTCGTATTACTGATTTTGGCGCGTTTGTTAGAATCTTACCTGGAACTGAAGGACTTGTTCATATTTCTCAGCTTGAAAATCGTCGTGTGGCGAGAGTCCGCGATGTGGTTAAGGAAGGCGACATTATTTCGGTTAAAGTCATCGAAATTGGTCGAGATGGTAAAATTCGTTTAAGCAAAAAAGCGGCAGCATACGATGACGACTCTGTCGGTTCACAAAAGTATACTCGAAAACGGGATTCGGGTCGTTACTAAAAACATTCCCCATGCACAGACCATTTCCATAGGAGTATGGATAAATGTGGGCGCCCGAGATGAATTACCCGAACAAAATGGGCTCTCACACTTTATCGAACATATGCTTTTTAAAGGCACTGCCACACGCAATGCGTATCAGATTTCAAAAGAATTTGATGCCATTGGTGGCCAGGCCAACGCTATGACTGCAATGGAATATACATGTTTTTACGCCAGATGCTATCATACATATTTAGAAAAAGTCATTGATTTATTAAGTGACATGTTGTTAGCATCATCATTCAAATCAGATGAAATTTCGCGTGAAAAACAGGTTATTTGTCAGGAATTGAAAACTTTTGAAGACGATCCTGAGGACTATATCAATTACCTGTCAGGCAAAGCATATTGGGGACAACATTCAGTCAGTCGTTCCATATTAGGTACGCGGGAACGTATTGAATCCTTTGATACCAATCGTATTCGTTCTTATTTCAAGCGACAATACAGTCCTCAAAAAATTATCATCGCACTGGCAGGAAAAATTGAGCATGATCCAGTTGTTGACCGGTTTGAAAAAATATTTGCTCAATTTTCTGTGACCGATCATCCAATAAACCGAACAATTCCCCATCCGAAACCTAAAAAAATTATAAAATATCGCGATTTGGAACAGGTGCATATCTGTCTGGCTGGAAAAGGGTTTCATCTTGATTCCCCTCAAAAGTATGTGTTTACCTTGATGAACATCATTTTGGGTGGAAATATGAGTTCTCTTTTATTTCAGGAAATACGAGAAAAGCATGGCCTGGCATATCAGATTTTTTCATCGCCAACCATGCTCTCAGATACAGGCATGCAATCTATTTATATGGGAGTTGATCCATCAAAAGTCTCTAAAGCACTCCAGGTGACACATGAAACCCTTGATCATCTGATTCATCATTCGTTATCTGAATCAAGGCTGTCTGATGCAAAAGAATATACAAAATCGACAATTCAACTGTCAGAGGAAAGTGTTAATAATCAGATGGTCCGACTGGGTCAGTCTGAATTGATATATAATCGTTATATTTGGGTGGATGAAATAATTGAAGATCTCGAAAAAATAACGTCTGCGGATATTCAAAATCTCGCAAAAGAGGTGTTGGATATGGATCAAATGGCTGTCGTTTTGTTGGGACCGGTAAAGGATTAAATCATCATCATGAAAAAAAAAGATCCCTGGGAAAAAGAAATAACACCATTGATTGAAGTTATCAATCAGGTCTATAAGCGTCTTGAAGCACAGGGCGACAAAATCAACACAAAGTCGCTGATTCCTTTTTTTATTGATAATCCCAAATTTAAACGCATATGGAACCAAATTTCACGCCAAAAACATATTGATCAATTAGAAAAGAAAATTCAACAACTGGAAGAAAAACAAAAAGAATTAACCCAGGATGTTGAAACCCTTACCAGCCAAAAAATTTTTTTTGAAAAACAGGTCACAACTTTAAAAAACCTGGATTTTGAGCTGACCGAATTTTTAAAACGTGGCATTGCTGTTTTAATCAGTATGCTTCGTACCCCTGATAATCAAGCTTATTTTGAAACCCTTGATCAACTCCGTGCATTACTGACCCCTGCAGAAGATATTAAAGAAATGGATCGATTACTCGGGAAGCTTCAAAAAATTGCATTGTGGGAGGAAGAACGTTTTTCAGCAGGCGGTGTTGTCTCCAGAAAAGAAGAATACCTTCGCATGCAGAAAGCTTACAATGAGCTTCAGCAACAGGTAGAAAAGCTGACATCACAACGAAATAAATTTGAAAAACATCTCGCCAAACATGAAGATGATGCCCTTAAACGTGAGCAATTTTTTATCCGCATGATCAACCTGTTGATGAATTTATTAAGAACCCCTGAAAATCGTGTGTTTCAGGGCCTGTTCGATCGCTTGAAAAAACTGATGAATGAACGTGCCAGTATTGAACGTATGAACAAAGTGATAACAACCATTCAAAATGTATCACTTCAAGAAGATGCTCCAGTCACTACAGGCGCTGAAGATTTGAAACCGGATAGTACGCAACATAAAAATATTTTTGATGCATTCAAGGAAGTTCTTTTATTTAATCTCGCAGAATTTCAAATGGTGTTTTCTGAACTTGAAGGTCAAAAAGTTTCTGATTTAACGCAAAAAATTCGTCAATCGGTGTTTTCTCCCAACTTCTTTATTCTGGTCCAATCCTATCTTGATTTGTTTAAACAATACGCCAGTATTGTCAATGAAAAAATACAAACTATTTCACCTGATATGAATCAGGCCGGTAATGCGCTTTCTGAAAAAAATGCTGAGACCATTCAATCAGAAAGCCAGGAGGAGCCATCAAATATATTAAGAATGGCTGAGGAAATGATGGATGATGCCCGAAAACAGGAGGTGCAAATGCCTGAAAACCAGGGATCGGGCAAAATGACCCGAATATGGAACAATCTAAAAAAAAGAATGCGTATGACAGATTCAGAAAAAGCAACCTTACCTGGACCTGCACCACAGTTTATCCAGCTACCGTCTGCATCAGAAAGTTCTTCTGTCATACAAGAAGAAATTCAAAAGATCAAAAAAGATGTTACACAGCTTCAAAATCTAACGCGATTTCTCGAATCAGAGTTACTTGTTGACTCTCAAACCGGCATTTTTAATCGACGTGCATTTGAGCGGCGGCTGAATGAAGAAATGCAACGTTTTAAAAACAGTAAACAGGTCTTTTCTGTCATATTATTTGATATAGATCAATTCCGAACGATTACACATAACTTTGGGTATACAGCAGCAAATGCATGCCTGGCACAAATTGGAAGAAAAATAAAAACAAGCCTCAGGAATAAAGACTATATTGCGCGTTATGGCAACGATGAATTTATTATATTATTGCCAGACACTGAAGACAAGGAAGCTTGCGAAGCCTGTATCTATTTGATGGAATTGGTTCGAAAGGTAAAAATCACACATAAGAACAAAGTCATTCCAATTAACATCAGTATTGCTGTCACGCAATCTCATCTTTCAGACAAACAGGTCAGCGCTTTAAATGATCGGTTACACAAGGCCATGTTTGAAGCAAAGAAAGGTCCAGGGCGAGTTATATGTGGAAAACCATCAGGCTTGATTGAAGTTTCTGGAAAAAAGAAAGCTGTCAAGAAAAAAAATCAGTAACTGTAAAAAATAATGCAAACCAATGAACGTCATTTAAACTATACCATTGTCGGTACAGATACCTGTGTTGGAAAAACTGTTGTCTCCTTGTTACTGATGCAATACTTGTGTCAACAAGGATATCAGCCACAATATCTCAAGCCCATACAAACCGGTTGTCAAACGCCCAATGACCCGGAAAGTGATGCCCGATTTGTATATCAGCACATTCCACATCTTAGAAATAGTAAACCAGCAGATAGTGTGATATATTGCCTTCAACCCCCAAAAGCGCCCTGGTTTGCCGCACGAAATACAAACACGGATATTGATACCAATTATTTGAAAAATCAAATCCAATCTAGGTTACAGAGTAAGCATCCTGTTGTAATGGAGGCTGCAGGGGGGCTGATGGTCCCAATTAAGGATAATATCCTTTATATTGATTTATTGTCTCAGATGGATTCCACTCCCATTCTTGTTGCCCGAGCGGGTTTGGGAACCATTAATCATACCTTGCTTTCCATTAATGCATTGGTTGCTCGTCATATTGTTCCGGCAGGTGTCATTTTGTCAAACCCACTGTCTTGTTCTCATGAAATGGTTGATGAAAACGCTGAGGCGATTGCGCATTTTTCAGGTATTCGTATACTAGGCATCTTGGATAAAATCAATCGCTTTGATCAAGTTTCAGACACCTATTTGAATATTTTTTCTTTTGTGGCAGATAAACAAATATTGTTTTTATGAAGAGTAATAAATAGGACGATAGAAAAAAGTACTTTCTTTAGATTTGATTAATCAAGCATATTCAGTTGAAAAAAATATTTTTTTGGAATTTTTTTGAAAGCTGTTGTCATATGGGGATTCTGAATAAAGATCTGTTTGCGATTCTTCAAGTTCGCTTGTGTGAATATGGCCCTGTTGCTTTTGTGAGATTTAAATAGCTTCCAGAGAGATCCATTCTCAAAGGCTTTCACAAGCCCTGAATAAACAGCATCATGTAATTCCTTGTTATCTTTGTGAACAAAAAATAATCTGCCAAAAGGATAAATTAAAAGAAAATTTTGTTCAACAATGACATTTGGGCAATATTCTCGAAATTGATCCAGCAATGAATGAACCTCATTTGCACCCAGCGGGAAATAATCAAATCGTTTCTTTTCAATCATGTTAAAAAGACATTTCAGACTGGGTGCCTGATATACTTTTAAACCTGCATTTTCCAATATTTTAACATCAGACCAAAGATTTCCCTGGCCAGCACTCTTTTTTTTTAAATCCGCTATTGTTTTTATTTTTTCAAATTCAGATTGTTTGTCCTTATGGATAAGAAAAATCCGCCATCCATTTAAACCCAAATCAATTGGAAAATAAATCGGCAGAAATTCCTGTTCAAAATCAGCACTTGTTCCAAAATCAGAAATACTGATCATCTTATGTTTAATCATTTTTCTGATTCGTGCGTCATTGACTCTGGTTTTACTGACATTTAATTCAAAATTTTTTCCGGAATTTTCTAATGCAAGTTTTAAAACAGCATAGCCAAACAATTCTTTTCCCGCTTCATTTACATTGGGATAAATAATTTTCATTTGAGCATTAGAATTGTGTACAAAAGCAGTTAAAACAACAATTAAGGAAAGATACATAAAAGTTTTAGTTTTCATATCAATTCTCCATCCTGAAATCTTAGGAATGCTCAGAAAATAACATGCTCATTTTTCCTGATCGTCCAATAAA
>Ga0272440_1003150_pt1 | contig 12449 bp, 7 predicted proteins | sample SSMMMBAug17_FD_192440 | JGI IMG/M metagenome (GOLD analysis project Ga0272440, IMG submission 192440) | Marine sediment archaeal communities from Little Sippewissett salt marsh, Falmouth, MA, United States - SSM-MMB-Aug17 | ecosystem: Environmental > Aquatic > Marine > Wetlands > Sediment ... | reverse complement strand
CTTCTTGAATAAATTTTAAAAATATTCAATACTTTATCCTTAATTCAACAGTATTTAGGGAGTTGCCCTGGGCTGGTATATTACTCCCTTTCAGGGCTAAAATCCCCTTTTTTTTGAATGCGCCCGGAGGTTAGGGGAGGTTCATAACACCCCCCTAACCCCCCTCAAGGGGGGAATTATGACTTTGGTAAATTCTTTTTCGGAAATCACCTAAAGTATTAAAGTATTAAAGTATTAAAGTATTAAAGTATTGATGGTCTCGTAAAAAGTCAAAAAATGAGATTTTTATCTGTGTAACAATTTAAAAATAGTAACACCGATTTTTGAAAAATTGACTTTTTACGAGATCATCAAGTATTAAAGTATTAAAGTTTTAAAGTATTAAAGTATTAAAGTATTAAAGTTTTAAAGCATTAAATTAAAAGTATTATCGTCCATGATTGATTTTTCAGGACAAGCACAGACTTACACAAACTTAAGAGACGTAGTATGCTATGTCTCTTAAGTAGTTTTTCGGACTGACACGTACAAGCACAGACTTACACAAACTTAAGAAGGAACATTATCAAACGTCTGTTTTTATTAACTGTACAAAAATAAGGGATATTAAACTCATTCCAGCACCGAAAAAAAAAGGAATTTTATAATCTATCATCCATAAAAAGCCGCCAATTGTAGGGATAAAAATTGCAGCTATGTGATTAATAGTAAAACTTACAGCCATTGTTGGAGCAATATCAGCATGATCTCCTATTTTTTGAAAAAATGTTCTGATAGCTATAGCACAATTAAAAAAGATATGATCTAAAATATATAATGTAGCAACTAAATACTTTGATTCTACAAATGCATATGAACAAAATATTATAATAAGGCTAAAATATTCAACAGATAAAACATATCTTTCTCCAAACTTAATTATAGCTTTTCCAATTAAAGGGCTTAAAAAAAAGTTGATAAAATTATTAATTATAAATAAAACAGCTATTTCTTGAACTGAAAAGCAAAATTTTTTTACAATTAAAAAAACTGCAAATGCAATAAAAATTTGCCTTCTTGCACCTGCCATAAATGTTAAAAAATAAAATAACCAATATTTCTTACGTAATATCATTTGCTTTCGTTGGAAGGGTATATTTTTATCTGTAGGATTTTGAAATAAAGCCCATATTCCAGCACCTATTATTGCAACCCCTAATAAAGTATAAATTTGAATATATGTTAAATATGGTGATATTATAAAAATCAAAATACCAACACCAATATTTGATCCGGCAGCTATTCCTCTTAGTTTTCCAAGAACCCAGGGTGATGTTTTTTTATCAAAATACTGAAGAGTAAGAGATTGATTGGTTGTTTCAAAATAATGAAAACCAAAACTCATAATAAGTGTAGTAAATATAAGTCCTGTCCATGTTGGGAAAAAACCTGTAATACCAACTCCAATTCCAAGTACTATTACAGATATAGCAGAAAGTTTATGCTCTTTAATTATTAGCAATATATAAACCGCAAGTAATGCTAAAAATCCAGGTATTTCTCTAATAGACTGCAATATCCCAATATGCATCCCTTTTAAAAAAATTACATTTACTGCAAAATTATCAAATAAGGTTCTCCAACCCTGAAGCCCAACTGCTGCTGCTATAGTCAAAATCATCAAATACTGATACATCTTATATTGTAGAATTTTTTTCATTTTTACTTTCTATTTATGTTATTATTATTTTATAATTTGTCTTTTGAATCATTTTCTTATATAAAAAAAAATTTATTAATAAAATATACAATTTTTATTAGAGTGTTTTTCATATGACCTGACTCTATTTAACAGTCATTATAATCAATATATTTTAAATGTTAAGGTCTACTATTAATATCAAGTCATATGAAAAACACTCTAGTAGTAATTATCGGCAAAGCTTTAACTGTTTTTTTAATTTCCATGAATTGTTATCACAACAAAGCATATGAACAAAAAAACATTTTTTATTCAATTGTGATCATTGTATTTTAGTTTGTCGAAATTTCTAACAGCAAGCTTTTTTTTATTTTCATTATTGAAAAAGACAAACCAAAATACGATGATCATAATTATATAAAAATTTTGATTAATATATTGTAATTTAAAAGAAGTCCAATAATTTTTATAATATTAGATTTTTTGATAAAAATTTAGACGGGTTATTTACTATAATATTAAAATAGTGGTGGATTTTCTAATTTAAATAGCTTAATTCCTTATTATTTAAGTGGCATATTAATTGCATTTTTAAGTGGAATTTTCAAATATTTATTATTTTAACTTTTTTGTTTCAATTCTGATAATCCTAATATTTTAGATCAAATTCAATAATGATTTAAGGTGATTTCCGAAAAAGAATATACCAAGGATTAAAATCAGTTTGTAGTTTCGCCTTCAAGCGGTTCTTTTAAAGTCCCAGGCACATTAATAATTAATAAAAGAACCGCCTAAAGGCGGAACTACAAACTGGATTCCCATTAATTATTTGGTATATTCTTTTTCGGAAATCACCTAAAAAAATTTTGGAGGCATGTTTTGCATAAAAATATGATAACTAACATATTTATTTTACTTACTTATATTTCATTATTGTATATTATATTTGGAAATAATTGTTTGTATTGCCAGGATAAAGTAACAACAAAAGAATTTGAGACTATAATTGAAGAAATAGAAAGACTTACAAAAATAATTGATGAAATGGAAAATAAAAAAGATGAATATAAAGACGAAAATGATTTAAATGATGTTCAATCTGAAATAGGAAATTTAAAAGATGATCTTTTTGAAATTTCAGAAATACTTGAAACTGTTGAAAGAAAATCTCTAATGGATATTATTGATATTGGTGCAGAATTAAGAACAAGAACTGACTGGTTTGATTTTAAAGGTCATGATAATATCAGCTATACAGATATTAAAACCAATTATGTTCATGAAAGAGTTCATATGCTTCCAAGCAATCGTTTAAGACTTAATATGAAAGCAATTCTATCTGAAAATTTCTTATTTAGATCAAGGCTTACTATGAATCATTTTTGGGCTGATGATGACGAACCTGGATATCCAGAGGCAAATTTTTTAAATAAAGCCAGAATACAAGGAAATATAAAATTAAAATGTGAAAGAGCGTATATTGATTATTTTTTTTCGTTAATTGATAAAATTCCAATGGCATTAAGCTTTGGAAGAATTCCAACAACAGATGGTCTGCCAACAGACCTCAGAGAAAACTCACCCAGAAAATCAACTTATCCTTCTTTAGCATATGATGTTGAAACTGATGGAATTGCATTTTCGATTTTACTAGATAAATTGACACATTTACCTAATTCTGCGTTACGATTTGGCTGGATGTTAAGGCATGATGATAATCAACAATATATAGAAAATAATCATCTTTCTGACAAAAAAGGAATATTTAGAGATGACACTATGACTATGGATGATATTCATATGATTATTGCTCAAGCTGAAACTGGTTTACCATATTTTTTGGGAGGATCTTTAATAATATTTAATTGTTTATATATTCCAAATGTACCGTGCCTTGATCTTCGTTATAGTAAAGATATTTATCCATTTTATTATAATGAATCACAAATATTATACCCGGAAATTCCTGATTCTCTTGGAAGGCTTATTAAACTAACTTTTTTTATAGAATCAAAGGGATTTTTAGGATATAATCTTGATTGGTTTGTTGGTGCCAGTTATGTTAATACAAAGGCTAAGGGTGCATTAAAATTCATGTTCAATCCTCAAGCATTGCAGATTCCAGCAAGTCCTGTTCTTGCAAGAGATGCCTATGATATCTATCAAAATCTAATTCATCTTAACCCCAATTTTGAGTCTATTCTAAAAGATTTGCAAAAAGTTCCTCCACCAATTGGACTTTTAAACGATGATGGCGTATCAGATAGAGATGAATATGCCTTTCATATTGGTTTTAGATTTAATATCAACAATAAGTTATTAAATATTCCAAAAATTGGAGTGGAATATAACAAAGGCTCTAAAAATTGGTTTGGAGCCAGTTCAGCAAGCGAAGACCCTTTGAATAAACTTAATATTAGAGGTCAAGTTTGGGACTTTTATTATATTCAACCTTTAAATAACTACTTTTATTTTAGACTGGGCTATACAATGACCTGGCATGATTATACTAATAATACAAATTTCTACTATGGAAATTCCTACATAGTAGATCACAAAATTAATAATATTTATTTATTAATGGATGCCAGATTTTAAATATGGTCAGGAGGAAATAATGAGAATATCATTTTTTATTATATTGATATTTGCAATTTTATTTATGTACTTGATTCCTCAAACTTGGGGGGTAAATGGAAGAGAAATTTATTTTTCAAAATGTGGAGCCTGCCATAAAAACGATGGACAGGCTTCAAGTTTTGCACCTACAAAATATGCATCAACTCAATGGAAAAGATTTTTCAAAAGAAACAAGCATAAAAGAAAAAAAAATATAGACTCTATTTTTACAAAAGAAGAAATTACTCTAGTTCAAGATTATCTTGTAAAACATGCTGCTGATTCTGACCAGCCAGAAGCTGTTGGATTAAAATAAAATCTAATAAAAAATATCAAATACATTCTATTAAAAACAAGTTTATAATATGCAGTTAATATAATAAACTAAAATTCTATAAAAAAAATCAAAACATATTTGTTTATAGCAAGTTAAAACATGGAGTAAAATATAATGGGAAATGACCATCTAAGAAAATTTATAAATTGCCTCACAATTATTTGTTTTATCTTATTTTGCTCTTTTATAAATAATAAAAAAGGAATTGCTGCTGATGAAGTTGATATGAGTCAAGAAGAAATGAACAGTATTTTACAAAAAATTAATGAACTTGAAAATAGAATCCATAATATTAAAATTAATGAAAAATTAGAAGATCCCACCACTGATATTGAAAATGATATTGAAAATATTGAAAGTGAAATTGAGGAAGTTTCTGATATTTTACAGGTGGTTGAAAAAAAATCTTTTGTAGATGCTGTTGAATTAGGAGCTGAGCTTTTAACAAGGTTTGACTGGTTTACTTTTGACGGCCATGATATTTTTAACTTTAGTGAAGAACAAAAAGGAGATATTCTTCATGAGCGTGTGAGGTTGCTTCCAAGTAATAGATTAAGGATTAATTTAGTATCAAAAATTACAAATAAATTAAATTTTCATTCAAGATTAGTAATGTACAAAAATTGGGCAGATGATGACTATCCTGTTTTTCCAATTTCAAATTTTTTAAATAAATCAAGAATCCCAAGTGATATTCATCTAAATGTTGAAAGAGCATATGTTGACTATTTTTTTAAAATATTTGATAAATATCAAATGGCATTTACTTTTGGCAGACTGCCGACTACAGATGGATTTCCTACAAATTTTCGTGAAGATACTGTAAGAAAATCAACCTATCCAAGCCTTGCTTACGATGTAGAAGCTGATGGCTTTGGATTGACAATAGATCTTAATAAAATAACTTCTTTTCCAAAATCTTCATTAAGATTAGTATATTTAAGAAGATATGATGATAATGAGCAATATAGATCAGGTAATCGTCTTACATATAAAGAAGGCAAATTTAGAATAGATGAAAATGCTGAAACAACATATTCAATTTATATTGCACAATTTGAAACCAGTCTTGGAAATCTTATTTCTGATTCATTATTTATTCTAAACCTTAATTATATGCCAAAAGCCCCTGCTCAAGATTTTAGAGATGATGACAGGCTTTATCCATTTTATTATGATGATAATAAAATCATTTTTGTAGATTCTCCTGATTCTCTTGCTCAAGGTTGTAAATTAACTTTATTTTTAGAATCTCAAAATATCTTTAATTCAGGAATAGATTTTTTTGCAGGATATGGCAGAACTAAAACCTTTGGTGAAGGTTCAATTAAATTTATGTTTAATCCTAAGCCATTAGGACTTCCTGGAGAGCCTGTTCTTGCAAGATATGCTTATTTAGAATATAAAACTCTAATCGATAATTTTCCTACTCTTGAGCCTTTATTAAAAGATTTGCAAAATGCCCCTCCTCCTATAGGTATTTTAAATTATGGAGATTCTGATACTGAAGGTGAAGCATTTCATTTAGGAATGAGATATACATTTCCTTTTAAAATTTTACATAATTTAAAATTTGGAATTGAATATAATAGAGGCTCTAGATACTGGTTAGGTTTTTCAAATGGAAGTGAAGATCCCTTAAAAAAGCTGACAACAAGAGGAAAAGTATGGGATATGTATTTAATCCAGCCTATAAATAAATATTTGAAAATAAGAGCAGGCTTTACATTAACAAAACAAGAATTTGATCAGGGCCTTGGTTTTTATTTTGGAGAACCACTCTCCATTGATCATGATGTAAACAATTCATATTTTCTAATTGATGCCAGATTTTAAAGAACCCTCCATACATTTTTTTCATTTATATATCAATTTTGATGGTCTTGTAAAAAGTCAATTTTACAGAAATCGTTATTAGAGTGTTTTTCATATGACCTGACTCTATTTAACAGTCATTATAATCAATATATTTTAAATGTTAAGGTCTACTATTAATATCAAGTCATATGAAAAACACTCTAATAATTTTAATTTGTTACACAAATAAAAATCTCATTTTTTGACTTTTTACGAGACCATCAATTTTGATTTATGTTGAATTATCATTGGATTTTTCATTGTTTTCAATTGAAAATTGAAAAAAAGAAGTTTAAATATAGCTTAATTCTATGATTTGTAATTATTTGACATATAAAATGCAATTAGATATATAATCATGTATATAAATTATATAGTATAAATTTGAATAGTTTCTTAACTCCAGAGAAAGCAAAAATTTGGCCTGAATTTCCAACAGAAAACGGAAAAATTGATATCATTATTGAATTTTTTAATAAAATTTATGGCATTGAATTAAAAAGCTTTACAAATGAAAGTGCTTATAAAAACGCAGTCAAACAGGCTGCACATTATGCTTTACAGTTAAGGCTTGATACTATTGTATTAGTATTTTTTGTTGATTTTATTGATGACAAAAATAGACAAAAATTTGAATTAAAACATACAGACAAAAACACAGGAGTAATTGTAGAAACGATTTTTATTGAATGTGAAAATTGATATATTTAGGAATGCTCGAAAAATAAAATTACCCATTATGATTGGGAGGAAAAGAGCTTGATGCACAAATTAAAGATTTGGGACTATAGACGAAATGGAGAACTTATTTTTTAGAGCATTCAAAAGTGGACGCAGTGGACAAAGTGGACAAAGTGGACGCAGTGGACGCAGTGGACGCAGTGGACAAAGTGGACTTAATATTATGATTTAAATTAACACTTTGTCCACTTTTGTCCACTTTGTCCACTTTGTCCACTGCGTCCACTGCGTCCACTTTGTCCACTTTGTCCACTGCGTCCACTGCGTCCACTTTGTCCACTTTTGGAATTACCCACCAAAAGCAACTTCTGGAATATCATTAACCGCACCATCACAAACATCAATTGAATTCATCTTACCAAGTGTTATAGGAAGTATAGAATTTATAAAATATTGTGCTGATTTAATTTGACCTTCATAAAATGCTGCATTTTTGTTTTTTGTTAATTTTTTAATTCTTTCTTCACCAGAAAGATCACCGACGATTTTTTTCAATTTATCTTGAGAAATTGTTGCACGCCATAGAAGCATCCATGCCATTGTTACATCCCCCATTACATCTAAAAATAAACAGGCATGAGCAAAAGCATTTTTAAAAGCCGGAGACATAGCATTTTTACCAAGATTCATTGCAACTTCTGTTAACCGATTAATTACATTTTCTAAGTTAACAGCTAAATCTTTAAGTTCGTTTAATTCCTTTGCTTTGCTTACAACTTTTTGAATTTCAGATATAAAATTCATAAACACAGCGCCTTTTTTCATCCCCATTTTTCTGCCAAGAAGATCCATAGCCTGAATGCCATTTGTTCCTTCATAAATTGATGCGATTCTGCTGTCGCGTAAAAGCTGCTCAATTGGATATTCAGTTGTGTATCCATAGCCGCCATAAACCTGCATTGCTTGGGAGCATATTTCAAAACCTTTATCTGTAGAATATGCTTTTATAATTGGAGTTAGTAAATCAAGAAGTTCATGATAATAAGTTCTTTCTTCCTCTGTTTCAGCAATAGTTGATTTATCAAGACATAATGCGCCATAATAAATCATACTTCTAATACCTTCCACATGCGATTTCATCCACATAAGCATTCTTCTGACATCAGGATGTCTAATAATTGGTACTTGAGGTGCATCCTGATCCATAATTTTTTCAAGGTCTCTTCCTTGAATCCTTTCTTTTGCATAGTTTAATGCATATAAATATGCTGCTGATCCGCATGTAAAACCAATTGAACCTACAAGTAACCTGGCTGCATTCATCATATGAAACATAACTCTCATACCCTTATTTTCTTCGCCAAGTAATAATCCTCTGCATTTTCCTTTTCCACCAAAAGTAAGACTACATGTTGCACTGGCATGAATACCCATTTTTTCTTCAATACCAGTACAAACAACATCATTTGGCTCACCAAGACTTCCATCAGGATTAACCCAAATTTTAGGTACAATAAAAATTGATATCCCCTTAGTACCATTTGGAGCACCTTCAATTCTTGCAAGTACTGGATGAATGATATTTTCAGTTAAATTCTGTTCTGCATTAGTAATAAATATTTTATTTCCAGATATTGAGTATGTTCCATCGGGGTTTTTCTTTGCGCTTGTTGTTAGAGCTCCGAGATCAGATCCTGCCTGAGGTTCTGTTAAAACCATTGTTCCGCCCCATTTACCAGTGTACATATTTTTAACAAATAGATTTTTTTGATCTTCTGTTCCAAAGGCTTCAATCATTTCACCAGCTCCAAAACCTGACCATCCATATAGAGTAAACGCATAATTAGCACCTAAATGATAGTCTATAACAGCTTGGGCAACTGTATTCGGCAGCCCTTGTCCTCCATATTTTGATGCACCAGTTGTTGCTATCCATTCGCCTTCGCAAAATAGTTTATATAATCTTTGAAAACATTCAGGCACTTTTACCTGGCCATTATCAAATATAAGCCCCTCTTTATCAGATTCTTTGAAAGTTGGAAGTATCTCTTTTATTGCAAAATTCCTTGCTTCTGAAATTATCATATCAAAAGTTTTTTTATTAAATTCAGAAAATTTTTCATATTTGCATAAACTATCTGCCTCTAACTGCTCAAATAATACAAAATCAACATCACGTCGATCTGCTATTAATTGTGCCATAAGCTATCTCCTTTCATTTTCGATAGATTTGTAAAAAAGTCTATTAATAAAAATTAGTATTAATACCGATTTTTATAAAATTGATTTTTTACGAGACCATCATATTAAAATTATTTATTTTGCGACTTTTTACTATTCTATCTCTTTTATTAATCCAAATTTTTTTAAAACAACTATTATAATATAACATTTTATTAATCAAGATAATAAAAAAAAAGGGTTCTTCTAGGAAATGAGGGTCTGCAAATAACATATTGAATATTTTAATAAAATAGTATAATTATGTTTATATGCTAATTATTAAGTAGTAGTTTTTATTGATTATCTTTTTTAGAGTAAAAGGCATTATTATAAATTTTACAGTGCAATATTAAAATGAAATATTATTTTTTTGGTAGCCCATAACAGGTAGTGATTTTATTAAAGTTATAAAAAATATAATGATTCAAATTCTTAGCCCTGAAAGGGCGTAAAATACCAGCCCAGGGCAACGCCCTGGGTTAAATATAACCACAGCTAAAGCCCTGAAAGGGCGTAACATAAAAAATATCCCTTTTCTATAATTATGTTTAATCCTTTCAGGGCTCCAAAAATTAATATAATCTTAACCCAGGGCGTTGCCTTGGGCTGGTATGTTACGCCCTTTCAGGGCTTAAAATTTTGTTTTTTAACCCAGGGCGTTGCCCTGGGCTGGTATGTTACGCCCTTTCAGGGCTTAAAATATGCCTCTTGAAAATTATAGTATAATAAGAAATAAAAGCACTACCTATTATGGACTACCTTTTTTTATGGTCTTAAAGATGAAGAATATTTGAAGCTAAAATTAATGAACCTCTGATAGCAAGAAAATTATTAGACCCTCATTTTCTAGAATATCCAAAAAAAGTATCTATACATTTTTTCATTTGTTATTTTTATTATTGATTATTGTTTTTATTGACAAGGTCAATTCTCTTTGTTAATTCTGAATGAATCTTCATTCATTTATTGTTTTTATATTATTAATACTTTTATTAATAATTATTTATAACATATTATTTTTATTAAAAAATTGTTTAACATATTATCAATATTTTAATAACAATTTGGTAATTTAAAAGATGATGGTCTCGTAAAAAGTCAGAAAATGAGAATTTTATCTGTGTAACAATTTGAAATTATTAATACCTTTTTTTGTAAAATTGACTTTTTACGATACAATCAAAAGATAATTAATTAATTTATTAAATGTTTTAATTTATTAATATTTCAAATAATTGAGAGCTTAACTTTTAATTTATCAAATTTTATTAGAAATTGATCATATTATAATATAATAAATTTAAATATAAATTAAATATTTTTTGAAAGGAGAAAAAGTATAAATGGAACAAAGCATTATTATTTCACCAGCAAGTGCATATCTTCTTGGCATTCCTATGTGGATTTTTTTCTTGATAATTCCATTAGTTGCAATCGGAATATTCACATTCATTATAGCACAGAGACTGCACCCTCTGGTCAAAGCTTCCCCGGACATTCGTCTGGATCAGATACCACAAAGAATCATAGGTATGGTTAAATATGCAATTTTACAATATAAACAACCTCGATATATGCTTGCAGGTGTATTGCATATTTTAATATTTGCTGGTTTTTGTATAATTTCATTACAGTCAATAACACTTGTTTTAAAAGGAATTAAAGAAACTTTTGCTCTTCCTGGTTTTGATGGTGTTATAGGACTAATTTATGGAGCATTAAAAGATTTTATTGCAACATGTGTTTTTGTATCTTGTATAATTGCTGCAATTCGTAGAGGTGTTTTTAAACCGGCAAGATATGCTGTACCTGAAAAATATGGTAAAGATCATACTGCAGAAGCAGTATTTATTTTATGTTTAATTAGTACTCTTATGCTTTCTGATATGCTTTTTGAAGCCAGTGAATATGCAGCTCATCTTCAAAAAGGAGAAAGTATTCATGCAATTTTGGTTCCATTAACAGGAACATGGTTTTTAACTTATTTTTTAAAACTTTTTTCAATAGGCACACTTCAATTTCTTCATTTACTTGCATATTGGATTCATGAAATCACATTTTTTTCATTTTTAAATATTTTACCTTTAGGAAAGCATTTTCATGTAATTACATCTATGTTTAATGTATTTTTCATGAAGCTTAATAAAGGCTCTGTTAAACCTGTGAAATGGGGGATTACAGATGAACAATTAGATGAGCTTGAATCTTTTGGTGTGAAAAAATTTGAGGATTTTACATGGAAGCATATACTTGATTTTTATTCATGTGCTGACTGCGGCCGATGTGCTGATCAATGTCCTGCATATGCTGTAGGAAGACCACTTATTCCTCGTTTTCTTACTATTAAATGCAGGGATTATTGTTTTAATAAATATCCAATAAAGGGTGAAAGTGTTGATACAGGTCCATTATTAGGTAAAGTTCTTGAAGAGGATGAAATCTGGTCATGTACAACTTGTGGTGCTTGTGAGGAAGAATGCCCGCTTATGATTGAATATATAGATAAAATTGTTGATTTAAGACGTGGTATGGTTGATGAAGGAATGGTTCCGCAATCACTTCAAAAACCTCTTAATGCTCTTGGTAAAAGAGGTAATCCATATGGAAAAATGGAGAAAAAGCGATCTGAATGGACAAAATCTCTGGTTAAAGATGAGGGCTATGAATGTAAAATTGTAGGGCCTAGTGGTAAAGGTGAAAAATCTGAAGTTTTATATTTTGTGGACAGCATTACATCATATGATGATAGAATTCAAGAGATTGGAAAATCTACATTTAGAATTATTAAAGCTGCTGGAGATGATGTTGGTATTCTTGGGCCTTCTGAAAAGGATAGTGGTCATGAAGTTCGTCGATTTGGCGAAGAAATGCTTTTTCATGATTTAAAGAATCAAAATACTGAAGCAATACTTGAATCAGGAGCAAAAACTATTGTAACTTCTGATCCTCATGCATTGAACGCTCTTAAAAAAGATTATGAACAAATGCCTCAAGTTGAGCATATTAGTGAATATATTTTAAGAAAAATTAATGAAGGTGCATTAAGGCTTA
>Ga0272440_1003149_pt1 | contig 12451 bp, 11 predicted proteins | sample SSMMMBAug17_FD_192440 | JGI IMG/M metagenome (GOLD analysis project Ga0272440, IMG submission 192440) | Marine sediment archaeal communities from Little Sippewissett salt marsh, Falmouth, MA, United States - SSM-MMB-Aug17 | ecosystem: Environmental > Aquatic > Marine > Wetlands > Sediment ... | reverse complement strand
TTTTATATACTGATGTTGGCCGGATGGCCTCATGCGCATCCTGGGCTTTTTTCTTGTTTTTGAAAAATCGGGGTTTATCGATTGTGTAATCCGGGCCATAATTTTGATCAATCCACTGCATGGCCTCCTGGGCCGCTTCATTGGCAATTCTTGTGGAATCTGTTCTCATATAAGTAATTAAGCCAAAGGGTTCGCCATTAATTTCGATGCCTTCATACAACTGTTGCGCAATAACCATTGTTTTTTTGGTTGTAAACCGAAGCTTGTGACTGGCTTCCTGTTGCAATGTACTGGTAATAAATGGGGGCAATGGATTCCTTTTGATTGTTTTTCGCAAAATTTTTGAGACCTTAAATGTCGCTTTTTCAAGATCACTGACAACTGTCTTGGCCTGTTCTCCATGTGTAATTTGTGCTTTTTTGTTGGAAATTCGGGTCAATCGGGCCTGAAATGCGGGCGGTTCATTATCAGCAATCAACATGGCAGTGATTGTCCAGTATTCTTCAGGCTCAAAGGCCTGAATTGCGCGCTCACGCTCAACAATAATTCGAACAGCCACAGATTGCACCCGACCCGCGCTCAACCCACGTTTTACTTTACGCCATAAAATCGGCGATATTTGATATCCAACCAGACGATCCAAAATGCGTCTTGCCTGCTGCGCCTTAAATTTATTCGCATTTAATTTTTCTGCCGATTTGATTGCCTCAAGAATGGCATTTTTCGTCAATTCGTGAAATAAAACGCGATGAAAATTTCGATTTTTTTTCTTTAAAATATCAGCTGTATGCCAGGCAATGGCCTCTCCCTCGCGGTCAGGGTCAGGGGCGAGATAGATATCGGTTGCATTGCCTGCTTTTTGTTTCAGTTCACGAATCACCTTTTTTTTGTCTGGAATCGTAATATAGTTTGGCGCGAATCCATTATCAATGTCAATGCCAAGCTCTTTTTTGGGCAAATCTTTGATATGTCCCATGGTTGAGGTCACATTATACTGATTGCCCAGATATTTCTTGATTGTTTTGATTTTTGTTGGTGACTCGACGATTACCAGTGGTTTATCATTCATGGTTCAATCCTTTATTTCTATTGCTTAAGGAAAGCTTTGAAAATAAATCCTATGTTATTTCGGAATGAATATAATTAAAAATGTTTTCGATTCTCATTGGTTTTGATTCCACAATGATTTCATCTTTTCCCATATGTTTATGGAAGGGAAAAGTTGATACTTTATTTTGATGATGTGGCGCATTGTCCCATCGAATAATGCATTCTTTGCGATCATTTTGCCAATGAAAGGAATATTTTCTTGTTCCATCAAGAAACAGATAGTCCTTAATATACAACTCTGAATGATTAACAAATGAAATTTTGCACATTAATTGATACGCATTTCGAACTTTCTTAAATTTTTGAATCGCAAAAGTTTTTATTATCGGCTTATATTTTTTGACAATATCCAGAATCATAGCTTGACCTTTAGCAAAAGATCCTGCCAGTAATCTCTGCTGCCTATTGCAAACTTCCAGCTCATCCAGTCATTTTCGAGTTCATAAGAGGCATTTGTCTTTCTAAACACTTTGTCAAAAGACTGAAATTGCTGGTTATATTTTTTTTCGTAATATTCAATTTCCATGATATATTCAGACAACTGTTGATGTGCCAGTAACATTGCCATCTCATTGAGTAATGTCTCGTTCGATACCTGAAGTGAATTGAATATTTGTTCCATAACTTTTAAGGGCATTATTTGTTGATTCATTATAAAATCCCTCTTGAAAAACGTTTCCCTGGATGTTGTTCAACAAGACCTTTCATTTCCATTTGAAGTAACTGTACTGATAGATCGCTTGAGGTAATATCCATTTGATGCTGAATATCATCAATATATTTCGGGTCAATTGTCAATTGCTCCCATATCAATTTTTCAATTGAATCCATTGGCGGTACGTCCTTTTCCCTTGATGACATTTTTTTCTCAGGCAGCACCTGTAGGTGCGCGTTTAAAAATGGCCCCAAATCCTCAAGCACATCCTGTGCATTTTCAATGAGTTTGGCGCCTTGCTTGATCAAACGATGTGTGCCTTCAGTCATTTGAGAATGGACCTGTCCGGGCACTGCAAAAACCTGACGATTTTGCTCCAGGGCCAGACGCGCTGTAATCAAAGAACCGCTTTTATTGCCTGCCTCTACCACAATGGTGCCCATGCTCATGCCACTAATGATACGATTGCGGCTTGGAAAATGATACGCCTCTGGTCTTGCGCCCATAGAAAATTCAGAAATAACAGCGCCATTGTTTTTGGCAATGGAATGGAATAAGGCCTTGTTTTCAGCTGGATAAACAGTTTCCAATCCACAGCCCATTACCGCAACTGTTCGTCCATTGGCATCCAATGCCCCTTTATGCGCTGATGTATCAATGCCCCTGGCCATTCCGCTGACAATGGTTATCTGATTATTTGCCAGATCTTGTGCCAATGTTCGGGTGATTGTTTCACCATAGGGGGTTGAATTTCGCGAGCCGACAATGGCGACACTTGTATCTGATGGTATCAATTGACCATAAACATATAAAACTGGTGGTGGATCAGGCAATTGTCTGAGCAGGGGCGGATATTGTTCATCATTTATACTCAGGATATTGATTCCTAATTGTCTGGCACGTTCAATTTCTTTTTTTGCATTTATTGTGGGCGACTTTTTGCCAATCGCATGTGCAAGATTTTCTGATACCCCCTGAATTGATGCCAACTCCGCTATGGGTTGCTGCAAAATGGTTTCAGGCGATTTCCACTGATCCAGTAATCGTTTGAAAAGATGATTTCCAATTCCAGGAATATTTTTTAAAATTAGCCAGGGCAGGATGTGATCCATTTCATAATTCCATTCAGGAATACTCAAAAATTAAGTTCCTCATTAATAATGCTGGAAAAAATTTTTACTAACTGCAAAAATGATATTTGATGAAACTGTCATGACATTTACACCACGACAGTTTCACAAATTATTTTTGCAATTTCCAGAGAAGCAATATCGGACTGGCCACAAAAATTGATGAATACGTACCGATCAAAACGCCAATAATCATGGCAAATGCAAAATCATGAATAATGCCACCACCAAAGAGGAATAATGTCAGCACAACAATTAATGTTGTCAATGATGTCAATATGGTTCGACTCAGTGTTTCGTTAATACTTTTATTGATGACGATATCAAAGGAATCTCGGGTCAACTTTCTTGAATTTTCACGAATTCGATCAAATACAATTATCGTATCATTGAGCGAATAACCAATAATGGTCAATAAGGCAGCAATAATCGGCAGGGTAAATTCTTTATCAAATAGTGAAAATATTCCCACAGTAATCATGACATCATGAATCAGCGCTGTAATCGCTCCCATTGCATATTGCAATCGTAACCACCAAAACAGAATCATTGCCAGAATGAGCGCAAAAACGATTAAAAAGGGCATGCTGATCCCCACCGATTTAATTAAATAAACACCTCCCATCAAACCGCCAGCCATTGCAGCACTAACAACCCATTTAAACTCAAAACGACCGGAGATATAAATAGTAATGAATAACAGGGCAAAAAACATAGCCAATAATGCCTTTTCACGTAAATCTTTACCCACTTGGGGGCCAACCATTTCAATTCGGCGAACTTCAGCCGGTAAAGTGGGTTGCTCAGATGCATCCTGTGCCAATTCCTGTGATACTGTTTGTGTTGTCTGGGTGGCTGCTGCGGTTTCGCTTGTCGCTGATATTTTTTCTGACGACTGACTGGATTGTATAAGGTCAGAACCATCTGAAACTGCCTGAATCAAAGCCTGCTGAACCTTCTCGGACAGACCTTCAAGTTTTTTATAGGCAATATCTGCCCGAACAAGAAATTCGTTGTTTGCGGTTTCACCATACTGTTGAATTGATGCACCTGTTATCCCAACAGGTTTGAGGGCATCCTTTATTGTATCAACTGTTGTGGGTGTATTGAATTTGATTTGAATCAATGTACCGCCGGCAAAGTCGATCCCATACCTGGGTCCACCATGCAAGAGCAATGATAAAAGACTGATCAATATCAATGTAGCGGATATTGAAAAGCCGATAAATCTTTTGCCAATAAAATCTATGTTTATATCTGGTTGAATGAATTGCATTATATACTCAAACTCCTTAGCTGACGATTAATCAATAATGAATCAAAAATTTGACGAGACACGATCAAGGCTGTAAACAATGAGGCAATAACGCCTAAGCTGAGTGTCACTGCAAATCCTTTTACAGGGCCTGTGCCAAATTGAAATAAAACGACAGCCGCTATCAAGGTGGTCACATTGGCATCAAGGATGGTCAATGTTGCTTTGTTATAACCGGCATCAACCGCTGCCAGTGGCGATTTTCCCACGCGCAATTCTTCACGAATCCGCTCAAAAATTAAAACGTTTGCATCAACAGCCATACCAATGGTTAAAATAATTCCAGCGATGCCCGGGAGTGTCAGGGTCGCCTGAAAGCCAGCAAGTCCGGCTGCAATTAGAACGATATTGAGTGCGAGGGCAAGATCTGCAATCAAACCCGCGACACGATAATAAATAACCATAAATATGATCACCATTATACCACCAATGATCATCGATGAAAGCCCTTTGCGAATGGAATCTTTTCCCAGTGATGGTCCCACAGTACGTTCTTCAAGAATATGAACTGGTGCAGGCAATGCGCCGGCACGAAGCACGATGGCCAGATCATGGGCTTCCTCGTGGGTGAAACTGCCAGTAATTCGAGCTTCACCACCGGATATTCGCTCTTGAATAACTGGTGCAGAATGAATTTTGTTATCCAGAACAATTGCTAATCGACGTTGCACATTGGATTCTGTAATGCGCTCAAACAAACGCGCACCCTTTTTATCAAATTTAATCGATACATATGGCTCATTATATTGAGAATCAATATTGACACGTGCATCGGTTAAATATTCACCGGTCAGTGTGGTCCGCTTTTCCACCAGATAAGGCGTTTTTGACATGCGTCGCGTTTGACGATTTTCTACGACCTGATACAGGATTTCTGTGCCCAGGGGCGTTTTTCCTTTGATGGCCTCCTCAACTGAATGTTTATCATCAACCAGTTTAAATTCCAGCAAGGCGGTTTTTCCAATTAAATCTTTGGCCCGACGTGGATCTTTGACACCCGGTAATTGCACCAGAATGCGACGTTCACCTTGTCGTCGGATATCGGGTTCGGAAACACCAAATTCATCAATTCGATTTCGGATTGTTTCAAGTGCCTGTTCAGCAGCTTTTTTCTTGATCTCGAGGACATCGCTATCCGGTAAATCCAAAACAATTGATAACTGATCGCCATCTTTCTTACGAGATGAAATTCTAAATTCCGGAAATTCATCATCCAGCACCTTGTTAAATTTATCGATGCTTTCCGTACCCAGTACTTTTAGATGAAGTTGAAATGCACGTCGTTGCAGGTCTGCAAATTTGATATGATTGGTTTTCATTTCGCGTCGAAGGTCATTTCCCATTCGTTCAATGGTGCTTTCGACCGCTTTTTCCGCCTCTACCTCCAAAACCAGATGCATGCCACCTTGCAAATCAAGCCCCAGATTAATTTTTTTATGGGGCCAGACATCAATATGAAATGATGGCAACACATAAAGCAATGAACCAAAAAGAACCAATAAAATAATGATGGTTCGTGGTGATATGTTTTTCAAGGTCTTATTCCTTTCTTTAAAAAAATCACAAGAATAACTTGCTATTTATCAGCGCGTCCGGATGATGGCAGCTTTGCCTGTTGTTCATTGATCAACACACTGACATTTGAACGCATGCATTTGACACGGACTCTATCAGCGATTTCCAATGTGATTGTTTCCGGATCATTGACATTGGTTACTTTTCCATAAATACCGCCGCTTGTAATAACACGATCTCCCTGTTTCAGGCGATCGATCATTGAGCGATGTTCTTTGGCCTTTTTTTGTTGGGGGCGTATCAACAAAAAATAAAAAATTGCAAAAATAATAATCATTGGAAGCAACGCGGTAAAACCATTGGCCTGTCCTGCCGCGCCACCATCTGCGGCCATTGCATAAGCTGTTGAGATCAAAATTTTTCCTCCTCATCAATTTCTTATAATAAATTAGAACGTTATTGTTCCAATTGATCGTCTGATCCTTCATTTGATATGATTCACTATTATTTGTGTTACGCTGACATACTTCAAAATATAAAATTCGTCAAATATTTCTTTAATAAAAATTTTTTTTCAATCATTATTTTGAATTCATTCCGAAATGTCCATAGTGCAAACGATGATTAATTATATATTTTTTGATATGATGAACATTCACTTTTTCTCGAATCACATAGCGATACAAGCCCGCATTTTGAATATTTCCCACAAAAACAGCGCCCAGCAGTTGATTACCATCAGAACGAAATACAAGCTTTCGATAGCTTTTATCTGTCCGATGTCTGAATACCTGAAAATCTGTCTGATCTGTATGAACAGTACCCATCGATACAAATGGCACATTTGCCACTTGCGTGGCATTCAATATACCCAATGTTCCGCTGTATGCGGTCTTGATACCCGCCATATTTTTGCCGGCACAACGCCCCATTTCAACCGCATTGGTCCAGAGAGCTGTTTTCATCGATCTTCCAGTTACCGGATCAAATGTAACCGCAACATCGCCAGCGGAATAAACATTCGGTACATTGCATGCAGTATATATGTCTGTAACGATACCCGCATTTAAATTCAACTGACTATTTTCAAAACAATCCACATTTGGTTTTACCCCCTTTCCAACACATACCATTTGACAGGGCAAGTCAACACCATTATCCAATAAGATGCCTTTCACTTTTCCTTTTTCCGAATGAATGGCTGTGGCATTGACTCCGGTAATGATTTTAAGGCCCGCTTCATCCAATGCTTTTCGAATTAATAATGCGTCCTCAGGTTCCATCAGTTGTGAAAGCACTTCAGGCGAATATACAATCAGTGTAACTTTCATCCCTTTTTCAAGCAAGGCAAATGCTGTTTTTAAATTGAGAATGCCACCGCCCAGCATGATTGCATGCTTTGATTGTTCAACCATTTTTGCCATCTGACGCGCATCAGAGAGACGCCTGAGGGCAAAAACGCCTGGCGTATTCAGTCCTTCGATATTTCTTGGCATAAAAGGGCGGCTGCCAGTTGCAAGCAGAATTTTATCCCAGGACACTGATGCGCAATCAGACAATTCAATCTGTTTTTCATTGATATTCAAGTCAGTTACCTGCTTTCCAAAATTGATAGCAATATCTTTTTCAACATATGGGCCAGTGCCATCCATAAACATATCCGATACTTTTTTCTTGCCTGAAATCAAAAAAGGAATAAGCGGTCTAAAGTAAGGCGGATCAATTTCATCAGTAAATATGCCAATGGAACCTTCATGATCACATTGGCGGATGGTATGTGCAGCAGCCATTCCTGCTGCACTCGCGCCGACAATCAGATATTTAAAATCTTTCATAATGATTATCCCTTGTCCGAACGTGAGATCTCTATAGATGCATGCTTTCGCATGGATTCAGAATAAGCTTCAACAGTCTCATAAACCATTGCCTTTGTGGGACAGGCTTCAACACAAGCTGGGATATCTCTATCCGGACACCTGTCACATCGATATGCTTTATGTGTTTCCTGATGACGTCCAATCACACCATATGGACATACCATGACACAGGTCCAACATCCAATACATTTATCCCTATCAGTTATCGGTATGCCTTGTTCATTTCGGGAAATTGCACCGCAGATACAGGCAGACATACAGGGTGCCTCATCACAATTGCGGCAGACCAGGGGGACTTTCCTGTCAGGCGGAACCCATTCTACATAAACACGGCTTTTAGGCATTGGTTTTTCAGAAATAGCGCCAAACAATGAGTTGCTTTCTGAATGTGCGACTGCACATGCGATCGTACAAGAACGACATCCCACGCACCGGTCAATTTTAACAAAAATTTCTTTTTGTTCTTGCATAATGACTCCTTTCATAGGAAAAAATTCATCTAGATACCAAGTGCTTCGCGTTTCTTGTCTATATGAGCAATCATTAATGATGCCCCTTTTACCGGATCTGTTTCAACCGCAAATGCTGCGCCAACAACATCATTTGCAGTTTTTGTCAATATTTCAGTCACTAATTTTCCCCCAAGAACAGGGGGAATAGTACCCAGCACAGTATAGATGCCTGATGAAACAACATATGCACCGATACTGACTGCTTTCTCACTCATCCATTCCGGTGCTGCGCCGGCTACCGGTAAATCACTGATATCCACATCAAGTTTATTTGCAATGGCTGCACACAAAGTTAATATGCGACTGATATCCACGCATGATCCCATATGAAGCACCGGCGGAATCCCCAATTGCTGGCAGACAGCTTTTAGACCATCGCCTGCCATTTTAGCAGATTCAGGCAATAGAAGGCCTTCCTTGGCGCAGGCCATTGCGTTACAACCTGTTGTTGCAACCAATACATTGTTTTTAATCAATTCATTTACCAGTGCAACATGGCCATGATCATGTTTAATTTTGGGATTATTGCACCCCACCACGCCAGCAATACCTTTTACACTTCCACTCTTAATGGCATCAATCAGTGGATCTGATGTTTTGCCCAATGCATTGATAATGGCTTCTGTGCTGAACCCCACCATGCAATCAGTTTTTTGATCAGGAATCATGACCTTTTCAGGACTTCGATTGGTATAGTTTTCAATCGCTGTTCGGACAATTTTTCTGGCTGTTTCAATGCCATGTTCCTCGTGAAATTCAATATGCGTGGCTGATGGAAATTTTGCTTTGGGTGATGTGGAAATTATTTTGGTATGAAAACACTCGCTAATGGGACCAAGTGATGGCATGATGCACTGGACATCAACAATCATTGCATCAACAGCACCAGTAATGATTGCCAGTTCCTGCTGCAAAAAATTTCCAGCCATGGGAATACCATGACGCATGCAAATTTCATTTCCAGTACAACAAATACCGGAAACATTAATACCTGTTGCACCATTTTTCTGGGAAAGATTTATCAGATCTGTTTCACCGGCAGCCGCAACAATCATTTCAGATAAAACAGGTTCATGACCATGGACAATAATATTGACGTGATCTTCCTTTAAAACACCAAGATTTGCCTGAGAACGAACAGGCGCCGGCGTTCCAAACAATACATCTGAAATTTCTGTCGCAATGGTAGATCCGCCCCACCCATCGGCAATGGATGCTTTCAGCCCTTGAAGAATCAGATTAACCGGATCATTATCCACACCGATATGCGTGCGATGCATGATTTCTACAATTTCTCTGTCAACGCCTCTTGGATCAATTCCAAATTTTTGCCAGCGTTTTATTCTTTTTTCAGGCGCTCTTCTTGTAAATTGTAAGAAACCTTCCTGTTTACCAAATTCGGCATATACCGCCTTTGCAAGATCAAGTGCGATGGCTTCCTTCGTTCTGTCAGTGACTGGAATATTGTACTCATTGGCCAATGCAATCAGTTTTGTCTGATCCTTAATTTCATAGCCACTGCTTTTACCTTCAGCAGTCATCAAGAGGGTGTGGGCCAGATCACGCCCATGATCGGAGTGCGCTGCTGCGCCGGCAGCAATCATTCGAATCAGATTTCTGGCAACAATGATATCGGCAGTCGCGCCGCAAATCCCTTTTTGGGGTCCGGTATCTTCAAAAGGGCTTATGCGGCAAGGCCCCATATTGCAATTACGACAGCATACACCCAGTTCGCCAAAACCACATAATGGCTGCATGGCTTCATATCGATCCCAAGCTGTCTCGATGCCAAGGGATTCAGCTCTTTCCAGCATTTGATGAACAGTTGGGTCTATACTTTTTTCTTTAATTTGTTTTTTGTCAATCATATCATCCTCCAGAATTTAAGATTAGGAAAGCGCAAAAAAAAGTTCATCATTTATCCACCCACCCTCTCGATTTTCCAACAGCTTTATGCCATCCTTTCAAGCATTGATCTACCTTTTCCTGAGATCTTTGAAGTGAAAAAGAGCGATCTTCTTTCCAGATTGAGGCGACAGATTGCGTATCTTTCCAAACGCCAGTAGCGATACCAGCAAGAAATGCGGCTCCCATTGCAGTGGTTTCTATCATTTTGGGACGGCTGACATTGATACCAAGAATATCTGCCTGAAACTGGCAAAGATAATTATTTGCGCATGCGCCACCATCAACTTTCAATGATTTCAGATTGACCCCGGAATCTTTCGCCATTGCAATCAACAAATCATAGGACTGATATGCCAGTGACTGAAGACCGGCTCGAACCAGATGATTTTTGGTCGTCCCCCGCGTAAGCCCGACGATAGTGCCTCTGGCATAAGGATCCCAATATGGTGCACCCAGTCCCACAAAAGCCGGAACAATATAAACACCATCAGTAGAGTCAACTGAGGTGGCCATGGTTTCAGTATCTTTGACATCAGTAAAAAAATCCAATCCATCTCGCATCCATTGCATAAGGGCACCTGCAATAAACACTGACCCTTCCAGCGCATAGGTTACTTGATCGCCTACCTGCCATGCAATCGTTGTTAAAAGCCCCTGATCAGATTGAATGACTTTATTGCCAGTGTTCATCATCATAAAGCAGCCAGTGCCATAGGTGTTTTTGGTCATCCCTTCTTCAAAACAACATTGGCCAAATAAAGCGGCCTGTTGATCCCCTGCAACACCGGCAATGGGAACTTCACTGCCAAATAATGATTTATCTGTTACACCAATAATGCCACAGGAGGGTTTGACTTCAGGCAAGGTTTCAACAGGAATGCTCATCTTCTCCAATAATTCTTTATCCCATTTTAAGTCACGAATATTGTAAATCATTGTTCGACTGGCATTACTGACATCAGTGGCGTGGGTCATCCCATTGGTCAATTTCCATATAAGCCATGTATCAACCGTGCCAAAAAGCAGTTTTTCCTGTCTGGCCAATTCTCTGGCAGATTCAACATTTCTAAGAATCCAACGCATTTTAGTGCCTGAAAAATAGGCATCAGTCACAAGCCCAGTTTTTTCTTTGATAACAGCATCAAATTTTTCATCTTTTAATTGATCACAATATGCTGCTGTTCGACGACATTGCCATACTATGGCATTATGAACAGGTTTGCCTGTATCTTTATTCCAGGCAATGACAGTTTCTCGCTGATTCGTAATACCAATTGCGATAATATCACTGTAAGAAAGATTTGCCTTTTGTAATGCCGCGTCCATTGTATTTTTCTGGGTGCGCCACAAATCATCTGGAACCTGTTCAACCCAGCCTGGTTTTGGATATAAACAGGGAAACTCTTCACTCGCAGAAGTAATAACATCACCATTTTCATCATAAAGAATTGTTCTCGAACTGGTTGTTCCCTGATCTAATGCCATAACGATTTTTTTTGCCATTTTTTTGATCCTCCTTGTGATTTTTGTTATATTTTGGTCTCAAACTAAGATCATTATTTATTTGAGATTGGATAAGATTAAAAACAGTGTAATAAAACAATAATTAGGTATATTGTCAAGGTTTAATGATAAGGCGAATACGATAATGGACCTCCAGTAATTCTATTCATCCTTCCGAAACTTCAAAGGGTCTTATGCAACAATTTTTGAAAGAAAGGAGGGATGATACAACCAATTGCAAAAAGTGTTGCAGGATTAAATGTTCTTAAAAAACTCGTCGTTTGTACGATGTTAAATGAACAAGAAAATGCAGCGATAAAAACAAATAGCCAATTTATGGATATTTACAAAGGGCTCGTAATTCGGCGGGGAGATAAACGAGCAGTCGTTGCAATAGGGCACCGAGTGTTAAAAATTATTTATTCGATGCTAAAATCAAAAAGCGTTTACAAAGATCCAGAAATTGATTATAAATCGATGATGGTCAAAAAGAATGCTCCAAGATGGATAAAGGCATTGAAAAAATATGGATATGTTAACAAGAAAGGTAATCGTTTGAATTTATCAATAAAAAAGAGTTTATTATCGTTCAATTTTTGTTTTTCATGGCATAATATATGCAGTTTGTCACACAATCGCTCAAAGGCTGTCTGTGTATGTAAAACAGCACAGATATTGATTAACCTGTTCAAATTCTAACACAAAGAGTTTAGTAATGAAACAAACAAAATTATTAATCATCATGGGCTTGTTGTTCTTTTTTATAATGAACATCAAGGCTTTTTCAGCAGAGAATGCATCCTTTACAATAGGATGGGAACCCTGGATGCCATATCAATATACGAATGATCAAAAACAACTGACCGGTCTGGATGTGGAATTGGTCAAGGCAATCATTCATGAAATGAACTGCTCACTTACCTATA
>Ga0272440_1003148_pt1 | contig 12455 bp, 7 predicted proteins | sample SSMMMBAug17_FD_192440 | JGI IMG/M metagenome (GOLD analysis project Ga0272440, IMG submission 192440) | Marine sediment archaeal communities from Little Sippewissett salt marsh, Falmouth, MA, United States - SSM-MMB-Aug17 | ecosystem: Environmental > Aquatic > Marine > Wetlands > Sediment ... | reverse complement strand
TATAGACACAAAAAAATCTGAATTCTTACACTTTATTTTAAAATTTTATTAATTTTTTTCTAAAAAAAATTAAATTAATTATATTAGAATGTTATATAAAAACACCAACACTTATAGACCTATGCGATTTTTTATTTATATTTTTTTGATTCGAAAAGCGAAAGAAAAATTAAAAAAAGTGGTTCAAATTTTTCAGGCCATTATAATAATTGACTCTATCTTTTGAGAAACAGTTTCAAAGAAATTTTTAGCTTTCTGAGTATCACCTTTATTAACAAGTATGTTTATATAATTAATCAGTGGTTCAATATCTGGCTCAAGAATTTCATTTTCTGTTGAATCTGATTGAAATTTTTCTTCATTATCTTCTGATGTATATTGTAACGTATTCTTGTTATTACTATCAATACCTTTTTTTTCAGACAATTCATCGTTTATATCAGAATCAGAATTATTTTTTTGACTGACTAATCTTGATGCTTGCACAGCAGCACCTCTAGCCAGAATATCTTCACTTAATGTAATTACTTTTTCACCAAATCGTTTTTCCATATTCTCTTGAATAAAATGACTATGAGTTACTCCTCCTAAAAGAAGAACTTTATCAATATCATTATAAGACAAGTTCGCATCTTCGATAATATCATCAACCTGATTCATACTCATTGCGATATGACTTGAGAACAGTTTGTTTAAATCTGATCGTGTTATGTTTATTTTTTCTATTTTATTTCCTGTAATATAACTTGGTAAGACCATAGAAGCTTCTTGGTCCATAGAAAGTTGCTGAATTACTTGTGATGAAATCCTTCCTAAGTCAAGCCAGTGATTTCTGTATGTTTTAGTCGGAAGAGGTGTACCTCTTTTTTCAAAATATTCCAAACAGTATTTCATAACTTCAAGCTCAAAATCACAACCTGCTGGGCCATCAGATCCTTCATGTGCGATCTCTCTTATCTGGCCTTTCATAATACGCAACAGGCTAACTTCAAAACCAATATAGCCCATACTAAAAACTAATAATGTTGACGTTTCAATTGATTGATCAAATGAAAATCCAATTGCAGCAGCAGTACAATCATTGATCAGAGAAACGTCTGGAAAACCAGCATATGTAGCAATTTTTACGATATCTGAACGACGAAAGGATGCATATCTTGATGGAACAGAAACAACCAGTTTATTTATAGATTCTCCCGCATATTCTTCAACGCTTTTTTTTATTTCTACAAATTGATTTTTTACAATGTCTTCTACATTTTGTTTTTTTCCCAGATACATGTATGATTGACCTGTGCCAAGTTGTTGTTTCATACTTGTAAAAGTTAAACCTGTATCTGTGGGTTTTAAAATAATCAAGCCAATCCAGGAAGGATCATTTGCTGTTACAGGTATTGGCACTATTGTATTTTCTTGAACATATGCCGCAGTATATTTAAAACTTCCAAAATCCAAACCCACTGGTATTAAGTTTGACATAATAATACTCCTTAAATTATAATTAATCAGTCTTGTTGGGTTAATAAGCCTCCAAAATCTTTATCACCAATTTCTGTTTGATTTTGCCTTTGTTGATGAATTTTTGAAAGTGCAATGTTTAAAGCATTTGAAATTTTATTTGCTTCACTATTATTTTTTTGTTCATGTGCGCTTCTCAATTTTTTGATAGCATTCCTTATTAATCCAACTTGATCTGATTCCAGGCCATCCATTGAATTTTCAGCAATAAATAGCTGACTCGCTATGCCTGACCCTGTAATGCCTCGTTGCAACGTTTGCATAACTCGTGTACCTTCATTTTTATCTTTTTGTTCATATGCACGCTTAGCTTTTTCAATATCAGATGCCATTTTTTTAGCTGCGCCATCATCCATATATGTTCTATACTGATTTAAAAATTGAGCTGCTGCATTTTGAATATTTTCAAGGTTCTCGCGCCATTTTTCTTCTTCCTCTTCTCTTCGCTCAAAATCAGCAATGGCTCTATCTCTGGATAAAGTTTTTTCAATTTGTAAATTATCATATCCCTGAACTCTAACTGATACCTTAAGCACTCTATCCTGATCATAATCAAATTTTACTGAAACTGGAGTTCCAGTTGGAACATTTTCAGGTAACTTATACTCAACAACTCCCTGTAAATCGTTTTTGACAGCAATTTGATCTTCACCTTCATAAACAGGAACGTTTATAATATTATCAGTTGTCGTATAAAAAGTTTGTTCAATTGGTCGATTAAGTGGATACTGCGTTCCTTTAGGGATAATAATGGCATAACAGTCTGGCATATCATTCTTAACGACACAGATTCCAAGAGATTTTGAAGTTACTTCCCCTAAACCAACCTCTCCTTTTGGTTTAATATCTGCAATAATATATTTACATTTTTTACATTCTTTTGCGTTTTCAGAATTCTCAGTATTACACTTTGGACATTCGATACTTTTTATTTTTGATGCAAGAATACCTGCTCCGTAAGCGACACATTGCATAGGATCAATGTGGCGCTTGACTTTTTCTTCACCAAACATTTGTACAACTGTATCAAAAACAAGTGGAACCGCAGTTGAGCCACCAACCATCAGCACTTCAGTGATATCATCATTAGTCATGTTTTGTTCTTTCATGGTTTTTCTAACAATATCCATACTTCTATCAACAAACTGTTGAATTTTAGCATTAAAATCTTCTCGTGTAATAACCATATCAATATCAACTAAACCCTCATCCGGTATTGAAATGGCTCCTGGAACCTGCAAATCATATTCATCCTGTGCAGTGAGATATTTTTTTGTTTCCTCTGCTTTCTGCTTTGCAAGAGCCATGAAACGTTCATTTTCTGATGCGTCAAAACCATCGTATTCGGTTTTTATCCATTCAATGATTGATTGAATGATTTGATTGTCTAAATCATCACCTCCAAGCCACATATCACCACCTGTCGCTAAGGTTTGATATTGCTTATTTACCATTTGAATCAAAGAAATATCAAAGGTGCCTCCCCCCATATCATAGACCAATACCCTATGATTTTCATCGGATCTTTCTATTCCAAAAGCGACCGCTGCTGCAGTAGGTTCATCCACAATTTTTTTTACAATAAGACCAGCCTTTATTCCAGCTTCTCTTGTGGCTGAACGCTGACGTTCTTCAAAATATGCTGGAACAGTAATAACAGCATGAGTAACTTCTTCACCTAATGAAAGTTCAGCATCTTCTTTGATTTGCTTTAATATCATTGATGAAATATCAATTGCTGAATATTTTGTATTGTTAATTAATACTCTAAGCCCTCGATTTTCAGTATCATCATCTTCAACAATTGAATAACTCAGGTTTTTTTTAGCTTTTTCAACTTTGGGGTCATCAATGGTAAGCCCCATAAGCCTTTTAATAGAGTATATTGTATTTTGTGGTTGTAAAAGAGCGTTATTCACTGCTGCTCTACCGACGAGAATCATACCCAGATCATTTTTCTTCTTTTTTTTATAACTTACAACGGATGGAGTTAATGATTCATTCATTCTTGTCGTCAATATCTTTACTCTGTCTTTTTCATAATAAGCAGAAGCAGAATTGGTTGTTCCCAAATCTATTCCAATGGCTTTTCCCATAATAATCCTCCTAAACAAATTAAATTAATTATGTATAAAATTATATTATTATTTATTTTGTATGGTCATTGTTTCTTATGAATAATTTTTTTGATCGTTAATATCGTTTTCAAATATTTGGGTCTGATATTGAAAAAAATCAATCATCAACCGTTTATCAACAACACGTAAATTATCCCAAGCAACTCTTTCTAAAGTTGACATGCCACCATTTGCCATTAAAACAAAACTTGCATTTTTAATTTCTTTCATTGAAGATAATGGCGTGACATTGACATGTTCCAACGCATCATAGGGATAAATGCCATCCCAGCTAAATAAAGGATCAATTGAATCGGAATATTTTCTATTGGAATGTATATATCTAATACAACCTTTTGGTATTAATTCATGTGAAAAATCAACATGCGTTTTTACTTTATTGAATCTTGATTTGACAATACTTTGAATGAGCGATGTTCGGCTAAAACCCCCAATAATCAATATTTTATCAATATCATTTTTGGTTAAACCTGATTCATTAATACTTAAATCAATTAAGGAATCTATTTTAATTTTTAATTGTTGAATTAGTTTATTAATGATGTTTTGTGTTAATTTAAATGAATGCCTACCAATTTTAATTCTTTTTTCTTGTGCGTCGTTTAAAAACTCCCTTATTTGCCCTAATTTAAATGATAATATAAGTTTTTGATTTCTTGAAAATATAGAATTCGTTTTTATATCATCTAATTTTTTTGTTATTAAATTGAGCAGCTGAAGATCTATTTTAAATCCTCCTATTGATGTATCGCGACGTTGTGAAAGTATATTATATTTTTTTTTATTCTTTTTGTTTTCAATATTGATAATAGCAACCTGAGTTGTTGATGCGCCAAAATCTATTATCATCGCATGATTTATGCTCTTATCAGTTTGTTTAATTAACTGATAACAAGCCGCTTGTAATTCATGTATAATTTTAATTTTTTGAAAACCAGCATTTTTTGCACTTTGTCTAAGTACAGATTCATAAATAGCTTCATTGTTACCTGGAACGCTGACAACACAGTTGTTAATTTGCTTTTGTAAATGCAATTCAGCTTCTTTTTTAATATGATTAAATAAAACAGTACAAATCTCTACGCCTGTATAAGGTGAACTGCCAATATTATCGATGATATCTTTTGACAAAAAAGGAAATATGGATTGACGATACTGACCAAAATTATTTTTTTGTTTAGATTCTGAACTTAATAATTCAATTAAATATTTTACCCCGAAAATACTATTTTTCAATGCTGAACCATTTATGCCATTTAAATTTACAACTTTCCATGCTTTATTTTCATTAGTAACATCCAATTTTATTATTGATGAGATATTATCCAATGACTTTTTTTTATCATTTTGAAAATAAATAATTTTACAGTTAAAGGTTCCAATATCTATTCCTAAACCATCATTCATTCTTTAAGCCCCATACTAAAACTTTAAAGATAAAAATTTTGGTGTTAAATTCTGAACAAAATCTTTTTCTTAAAAGCTGTATTTAAAAACTTTGTCCAATAAAGTTAATCCTCATTTGGTCCTTCAACCACAACTGTTGCCATTCGCAGTATTTCACCATTCCATTCGCAACCACGATTGATGACCTCTATAACAACATAATCAGATAGTTCATTTGAACGCTTAATTTCAAAAGCTTTTTGATTATTTGGGTCAAATGGTTGATTCAAACAATCCATAAATACAACATTATTATTTTCCATAACTTTTATGAGTTGTTCTCTTACTTTATCAAAACTTGATAACCATTGTTGACTTTCACTTGAAATCTCTTGAGAATGATTAATTGAAGAAAAGCAACGATCAAATGAGTCAATAACCTGTAATATAGAGAGTAACATCTTCCTGTTTTTATTTTTATTATCTTCTTGAATGTCATTAAATTGTTGATTAAAATCAATTGATTCCAAAAATTTTAAACTATTGAAGTCTTTTTTGTTTTTCATAAATATTTTTTCCTGTCAAAAATAAATAAACTATAATTTTAAATAAGCTCATTGGCATATAACGTTAGATATTTCTCAAAAGATTTGACTGCATTTATGAGTATTGTTTCATCAATTCCAATGAGCTCAATAACAAAAACAATGTGATCAGCCTGATTTAGGACAATTTTGCATAAATCCATTTGATTATTTATTTCTAATATTCTGTTAATTTTCTGATCATTCATTTTTCCAACTGTCTTTGAAAATGATACAATATGATCGCTAAATCTAACTTCAATATCAACATTACTATTTAATGTTACATAAAAAATCCCTTTCTTCTTAACACATGAAATATTATTTTTTTCACAGACACGACTAAATTTTTCTTCCTGAATTAAATTTGTTTTCCATAAAAAAGGATTTGATAATAATTCTTGCGCCTCAGCAAATTCAAGATAATGGGTTTCAAGAGCCCGGTTAGATTTTAGTGATGAGTATTTAACATTTACTAAATTAGCAGTTCTTCTTATAATTGCTTCTAACTGATCAGGGGTTAAATGCGAAACAGACAGATCAGAAGTGATTAATATGTTCCTTGATTGGTTAATACAAGCTTTATAACAGTTAAAGTTCATTGTGCATTTTAATAGCACAATAGCAATTTCTGATAAATCTTCATTGGCTATATGAGAAAGATTTGATGACACTTTTATAATATCGCCATCAATCTGGACAACTACAAATTTAGAATCAAACTTAAAAATATACTGTTGTTCATTAAGTAAGTCTAAAGTGTATTTCAAGTCTGTCTTTTCTATTAGATTGATTCCATTGTAACCAATAGACATAAAAGCCATTTGTTTCTGAATTTTTACTGATTGTGGAAAAATATCCAGCCATTTGCTAAGCTCTGAAGTTGCATCAGTATATTTTTTTTGTTCACCCAATTTTTTTGTAAATTCGATAACAGCCTCAATGAGCTTATCTTGTTCTTCCTTTGTTTTTTTCTGTTTCCATTTTTCAAATAAATTACTTATTTTTTCTTCATGGTTTTGAGGTGTATCAATAATTTCTCGAAGCGAACTTAAAGGATCGTCATCTTCATTGATTATAGCACTTGTACCTCTTCTTCTTTGTATAATATCCATTTGTTCTATTAACTCTTTATTGTTTGGATCATTTTCTAAACCTGCTGTGAGTATTTTTTCTGCCTGACGAAGTATATCAAGAGAAGTGAACCTATTGATATGATCTGATTCACTGAGTTTTAGTAAAGATAATGAATAATTATATATAATATGAGAAGAAGTTGGATTTAATTTATAAGCTTTTTTTAGATCGATTTCAGAGCCCTTATAATCATCATGTATATTAGCTTTATTAATCCCCCTGTTCGTTAGTAATTTTGCATATAAAATTTCTAATTCTTTATATGTTCCTATACATTCTAAAGCTGTTTCTGCAATTAAAATTCCATTATTACACCATTCCAATGAATCATGATCAGCTTTTTTTAAAATATTTCTTAAACGTCCCATTGATATTGATATAATTTCTTCTTTGACCTGCTCAATGTTATCTTTTTCTTTCTCAAATATAATCGCCTGATTCCAATGTTCTTTTAACTGTTTTACATTGATTTGGTTTTGAGCAATGATTTTTTTTGAGATATTCAGATGAGCTTTGATTGCAATATTCATAGCATCAATATATAGAATTTTATTTTTATCAGGCAATAAAGCATATGATGGATTTTTTTTATCAAAATTAGTACAGTTATCAGGACAAACAAAAGGTTTATGCTCATTAACCTCTATTGGACATTCAATATCTTTACATCTTGGATATTCCGTTGTTAAAGCCTTTAACGCTTTTTCTTCCTGACCTCGATCAAGTAAAGCCATTGCATAAATGAGGCAAGAATAATATCGCCTCAAATATCTGGCAGATAGGCCAACTGCTTCCGAACTTGTAAGTTTTGAAACAATATCTGAATGATGTGAAAAATACTTTTTAAATAAACAAGCTGATTGTTTTTGTAAATCAAAAACCGATAGCATAATTGGGCCAGCATACACATTTTTATTACCATGAGTTGTCTCAATACCATCGGATTTTTTTAACTTTTTTAGCGCAGCAATTTCACTATGCAATTCAAGTACCAATGTTGGATATGCGTTTAAACTGCTATATAAATGTGAAAGAATTTGTTTTTTTAGTTTTTCTAAATGAGTATCCGTAATCTCAACATCATATATTTTATGGCGAACTTCTTTGAATTGTGTCCAAAAGGAGTTATCTTCCAGAACTAAAGACCAGTTTCCTATTGCCAATTGCCATTTTTTATTTGCTTCATCTATTTGTGAATCTTTAATCAATTGTTTGGCCCAATACTCATATAAAATAGCCAATCGATGGGCAAGTCCAGTATTTGATGGATCTTTTTTCTGGAGAGCTGACCATATTTTTTCTGCACTTTTTCTATCTCCATTGATAAGCGATAACACCGCTTTATCATTCTTAGATATTGCTGCATCATTTAATGAAGGAAATGTTTTGTTTTTTTGAATATACTGAGTAATATATTTTATGATATCTTCTCTATTTTCAACAGGATATAAATAGACATCAATATACATTCTACTTTGTGTAATTCTGAGTTTATCCCATTCTTGTTTATTGGTATTTTGATGTTGCATCGGTGTATTTTTTATACATTTCATATCAGAATCAGGAGTAAAAGGTGGTGTTGTTGATAAAAAAGCAGTATAAGGGTTTTTTTCCTCACATATATTTTGATAAAGAGGATCAATAACAAAGGAAGAATTCAGTTTTTCTAATATTTCAAGTAAGCTCTCAAGAGCTTTGGACGTTTTTACAAACTCCTGATTTATTTCAAATGTTTTTATAAAATCTTTACACGCTTTTTCAGCTTCTTTCCATTTTTCATCTTTTATTAGCTGATCAATAAAATTTTTATCTTCTTCTGCATTATCCATAATTTTTTGTATGTCAGCCAATCTCTTTCGAACATCTCTATATTCCACTGAACAACACTCAAATTTTTCTTTTGCCTTGGATAAATCTCCTGATTCGAAAATTTTTCTTCCTTCAGCATAGTTCAAATCATCTTCTGAATATAAATGTGGCCATTTACTTTTTATTTCTTCGATTTTGTGGATTGCTTTTTGCCAGTCATTTGTTCTTTCAAATTGTAGTAATGCTAATTTTATCCTTGCATATTGAATATGTTCCCAAAAAAAACTAATTGTTGGATAAGAAGAAAGATCAATATTACTGATTTCAGAAATTGATATTTTATTCCTTATATTTTTAGAGTATTTGGTTATTATTTCCCAATTTCCTAATTTAACCAAATCCTCGAAAACTTCTTTATGATTTACTAAATCTTCTTCAATATCATATAATTTATCTTCAGATGATGTTGTTGCTGAATTTTTTTTAGAGATAGATCTATTTACAATCGGTTCTAAATTATGAAACGATTCTTTGACAATTGTTTCAATATGAGATCTCAATTGTTTTTTTACTTTACTTTCCAGTTCATCAATTTTTTCAAATTCTTCATAGTATTCTCCTAAACGCTCAATTTCTTCTTGAAGATTCCAAATTTTTTTAATATTTTCTCTATTTTTCTTATCATGATAATTTTCCAATTTTTTGAAATATAAAAACATGTGATATGGTTTTTTGCCAGCTTTTATATTTTTATACGCAAGTTTAAATTCTTCTTCAGTATACTTACCAATATATGTGTGAAACATAACAATTGCAATATCACTTTTAATAAGTTCCTCATTGAAATTATCTTGAATTCTATGTCCCTTGATGCTGTGAGATTCTTCTTCCCAAATTACTGGTTTTAATTTTATTTTTCTATTTTTTTCAAACTCATTTGTACTTGTCTTTCTAATAAGCTCAGTTAATGCTTCTCTTTCCTCTTTCATTTCACCAGAAGATGCGATAAATATTGATATTTCGTTGTAACTTACAGTCTCCATTTCTATTCCTTCTATTAAAATTAAATATGCATAAAATTATTTTATATTCTATTATAAAATTAAATAGTTATAATGTTATGAACTATCGCTTATTTTCTTCTAAATATTTTTTTAAATCGTTCACCAAATGTCATTCTTTTTTTCTTTTCTTTGTTTTCATTTGAGTCATTCAAAAGTAATCTTTTTAGCAATTTACTTGCAACATCATTGTCGGAATCAGAACTTTCCTTTTTTGATTTTTTTTCAAATAGTTCTGCGATACCATCAGTAATCATCTTTTCTAATAAATTACCTGTTGATTTACTGTCAGAGTCAGAGCCATTCATTAACTTCATCACTTGAATAGTCTCAAGTTTACTTTTAGCACTTTTATTTTTTGGATTAAGCTTTAAACTTTTATCCATTAATTGATTGGCATGTTCAAATTGACCTTGAGCAACATATGTATCCGCAAGATTTTCATAAATATCTGATTTATCATTAGAACGATCTGTAAATTCTATCGCTTTTTGAAAACATTCGATTGCTTTATCGTATTGTTCTTCTTTTTGATAAACGCCTCCAATATTATTATAAACGTTACTTTTTTCGTCAGGATCAATTTCTGCAATTCTTTTTTGTGCATTAATAAAAGTCTCCCAATTTTCCGTAAAAGCATAGACTTTACTTAATGCAATAAAAGGTTGTTTTTTTGAAGAATCAATTTCAATTGCTTTTAATAGTACTTTCTCTGCTTGATCATATTGTTCACCCATTATTAGCAATGTTGACTTATTCATAAGAGAATGAAAATTATCATCCTTATCTTCATCGCCGTCTTCAGAAATTGCTTCTGAGAGTTTTTTTAACAAACGGATTGAATTTATCTTACCTTCTTGATCATCTTCATCTTCATCATTGTCATCATCATCATCTTCCAACAAATCAGACAGTAATTTTAGCGAACCTAAAATACCACCATCGCCATCTTCATCAACTAAAGCAAGTTGCATTTGAATATTAGATAATTCAGATTGTAGTTCAGAATTTTCAGGATCAGATTCAATTTCCTTTTCAATAATGCTCATTCCTTTTTTCAGCATTTCCTTTGCTTTTTCAGCATTTTTTTCAGTCATTAATTCATGTGCATAACTTCTTAATGCTATAATATAATTTTTTGATATTCTGGGTACGAGAGGATTTAACTCATAAGCTTGATCAAGATCGTTAATCGCCTCCTCCCATTTTGAATTATTTCCAGCAGAAACACCTCTATCCGTATATATTTCAGCAAGTTTTCCCTTTAGTTTCTTATCGTTATAAGCTTTTGAGGTTTCTGATAATAAATATATCGCTTGATCAAAGCTTCGATTTTTTTTAAGTGTAATCGATCTTCCAATAATCATATCAACGATTAAATTTTTAATTTGGCTTTGTTGGTCTATTATTCTGCCTAATTCAGTTGCTTTATTCCAGTGCCTCAAAGCAGATTCTATCACTATTTCTTTTGAGCTTATAGCAAGCTCTGCATTTTTCATGTAAATGTCGATACCAAATTTTATACTGTGATGATATAAAAGCTGTTCTCCATTTTCAAGTTCAGCATATGCAGGGTTACATTGATCAAAAAAAGAACATTTTTTCGTACATTTTGGAAAGACATCTTTTTTATCACTGGATTGATTACACAAACCATTCATTAATATACCAGCAGGTCTTTCAAGAAGATCAAGCGCTTGTTGGGTTTGAAACTTATCCATTAAAATTGTTGATAAACCCAATTTAGAATAATATCGCATTAATATATCAAGAGATTGTTTTTCCTCTGATTTTTCATCTGATGACAGCATTTCCAGCATCTGTTTAATTAACAGCTTATCATCTGAATCATCGCCTGATAACAGTTCTTCAATAAATGATTTTTTGTCAGTTTTTTGTTCGAATTTGGCAGATAAGCTAACAATATAAAGACTAAATTGTTTTGCTAATTCAAGTTCACGCAACATCATAGGCCCACAAACAACGTTATTTTCACCTGAATTAATGTGAAAACCACCCAGTTTATTTAATAGTTGAATGGATTTTTTTTCTAAATCAAAATATAATTGGAGATGATTAACTGAAGAATTAGCCTTACTGTTGTTATGATTAGCAAATAAAGACAAATCCTGGCATATTTTTCTTGATATCAGGGTTTTAGCAGAGTTAATTTGATCATTTGAAATATCTGATTGGTATCTATTTTTTTGTGATTTTGACCAGGAATCCCAAAAATTTTGATTTTCTATGACAGCAGCCCAATTTAATAAAACAATATACCAAGATTTTTCAGCCATATTAGTGTTATTTTTTTGTTCAAATTCTTTGGCTATCCAATAATGATACAGGCCTATGTCATGTGAAAGTTGAGGATTATTCATCTCTTCTTTTTGTTTTTGCCTGTAATAATTAATTTTTTCATTATGGTTCATAGAAAATATTTTTAGTATGATAATGTTAATAGATATAAAAGATATGTTATACAGCTTAAATTAGCAAATTCTATACCATATGTTTTAATTTCGACTTATTTTCATCTTTATTCTTTTTTGTAACTTGTTGTTTTAAGAGTTCTTGATATGCAATATTTCCTAGTTTGTTTAGCCACTCATTATTTGGTTGCTCTGAGCGTTGATTTCTCTTCTTACTATAAATTTCTTTTTCATTACTCGATTTAACAGCAAAAATTTTTTGATGAGGTAAAATTATAATGGTCCCCAAAAATTGGACAGTGTGTTAAGGTGATAATAAATAGTTGCATTTTGAATAAAATGCCATATAAATAAATAATGAAAGGTGAAATCAAATGGGGACCATTCGAA
>Ga0272440_1003147_pt1 | contig 12455 bp, 12 predicted proteins | sample SSMMMBAug17_FD_192440 | JGI IMG/M metagenome (GOLD analysis project Ga0272440, IMG submission 192440) | Marine sediment archaeal communities from Little Sippewissett salt marsh, Falmouth, MA, United States - SSM-MMB-Aug17 | ecosystem: Environmental > Aquatic > Marine > Wetlands > Sediment ... | reverse complement strand
AGTTTCATCTAATCGAATTCCTTCTTTGTTCTGTTGCTCTATCAAGGGCAATCCATTCTTCTTTTGATTTATATGAGACACTCTCTAAACGTTCAATTGTCCACGTATTATATTCTGATGAAAGATCACATCCGAGCCATTTTCGTCCCATTTGTTCTGCAACTACTAATGTCGTACCTGATCCAGAAAAAGGGTCTATAACTAAATCCCCGGGATTTGATGATGCTAAAACAAGTTTTCTTATTAACTCTTCTGGCTTTTGGGTTGGGTGAGGTGTTTTTTCACCCATGCCATTGCAGATAGTGGGAACTTCAATAACGTCCTTAGGTTTTGCTCCCTGAGGATGTGGTGTCCAAATATCATTACGTTTGCGTCCATTTCCATATTGACTTGACTCTGCTTGTGGATGAGAAGGATATTTTAATGTATGTTTTCCATATGGTATTCTTATATCATCAATATTCATTGTAAATTTTTTATTTTTTCTAAGATGAAGAATACTTTCGTGTGATCGCCCCCAGTCTTTACCTAAATTGGCTTTATTTTTGTAATACCATACTATCCATTTACATCCTTTAAAAAATTTCATAGATGGATGTTTTAAATCTGCCAATATTTCAGAAAAGCCACAAATATAAAGGGTACCATTTTTTTTTAAAATGCGAGATGCTTCGCTAATCCATTGAATAGACCAATTGATATAATCTTCTTGGTTTTCGAATTTATCCCAATCGGCCTTGTTAATATTGTAAGGTGGATCTGCAAAAATAAGGTCAACAGATTCATTAGCAAGACTTTTAATCCACTCTATGCTATTTCCCTCAAACAAAATATTACTTTGATTTCTATAGACTGGAAAAAAGGGAACGTTTTTTGAGCGTGGCAATTTTTCTCCTCTCATAGGCGGTTTAAAAAGCTTTAATTGAATATTTTCCTGATCAAGTATCTTTACAGGCATTCTTGATTCCTCATGTAGGGCTGCCCTTTCAGGGCTAAGAAAAATAATGTCTGACATTTTGGAATGCGCCCTGTCTTTACTTTGGACATTCAATCACCTCAAACGTAACACGACGCTGCGATGCATTCTTTATCATCGCGTGTCGATGATCCATTGGAATTGATGCACCCAGGCCCTTAATTTTTAATTGATAATGACGCAGCCCCAAAGTTAAGAGATATGCCATCACAGATTGTGCGCGTTTGTACGAGACATCAATACGACCCTGTTTAGATCCAGAATTATCGGCATGACCTTGAATTTCTACGCAAATATGATTTTCTTCTAATAATTTAACAAATGGTAACAGACTTTTTTCTTGTTCACGTGTCATATAAAATTGATTTTGCGCATAAAACAGGACAGGCAAAGACCAACAGCCATTTTCATCAACAGGCGCTCCTTTATATGTATCTTTACAGCGGTCCAGTCCATCAAGAATGCCATCATTATCCGAATCTTTTGGACAGCCCAGGTCATCCACCCATGCGCCCGATGGTGTATTTTTACAATGATCTTTTTTGTCCGGGATATTATCAAGATCATGGTCGTAAACAGGTTGTAAAAAGAAAATCTGTATAAAGTTTTTCAATTCATTGTATGATAAAATTTGTTCTGCATGCAGGCATTGAATATTATTTTGCAAGGATGATAATGTTCGAGATAATTCAACAGCTCGTTTTGGCGTACCGACAGATAAACAACAAATTGAAAGTCGGTTGCCATATGTATTGATTATTGGTTGAAATGCATTTTTAATTGAATCATCATTCATATTAAAATCGCTGATAATGATCAATCCCATTTTTCCTGTACACGCGTAAAAATCATTATTTGCAGAATCAATCGCATTATGCAAAGGCGTTTCACCACCAGGGTTTATTTTTTTTAATTGACTGATATCCAATCGTGATGCTTGATATGGAGAAATGTGGAATAGCGGTTGGGCCCTTTCACAAAAATGACAGGCGCCTGTACCCAAAACATGAAACCCTATGGGAATACGAATTGCTGACAATGCTGCATTGATATGATGAAGTGCCAATATCGCTGATTTAAATTTTTCCTGTCCCATATATGTCTCTGTCATGGATATGGAAGCATCCAGAATGATTATCAATTGATCAAGCTTTTTTTCAAATGTTTTATTTTGTATTTCTTTATGAAAATCATAAGGCTTAAATGTGGGCAGGCTTATTGCGCATCCACTGCATATAATCATCAGATATGACAGGATAATCATACACGTATTGTTAATTAATAGGTTGATTTTTTTCAATTTATGCTACCAATCAGATCTGTAACTAAATTATTTGAATGAAAATTTGACAATGTCAATAATGTTTTCAAACTATAATATAATGATTGTCGTTGTCAACAAAAAAAACAACCCGCCCATGAATGCTAGAAATTTGATCCGACATTTTTTCGCCGCATTCCCCACGCCAAAACTGTTAAATAAATAGAAATGGAAAAACCGATCAAGAAAAGTGCAATCAATACCTTTGCCATATCGCTTTGTGATAGTGCAATGCTGATTTGATAGCCAATTCCCGATTCAGCGGAAAGAAACTCGGCCACAATTGTGCCAACCATTGCAAGGGTTGCACTGCCTTCAATAACAGTCAGAATTTTTTTTTGATGTTCATATGCACGAATTTTTATTTCCAGCTTCCAGGATAAGGTATTTGTAACATTATAGTAATGTTCGATATCAGGTACCGGTTCAGTAAAGACCCCTACAAAGGTCAGAAGCAGGGGGAAATAACAAATCATTGATGTAATCAAAAGGCGCGGTATCAAGCCATCACCCATCAGTATAAAAATAATCGGTGCAATAGCCACCACCGGGTATGCCTGAATTTGATATGCCCCGGCTTTAATGAATGTTCCTACAAAGGAATGCATACTGCCCAAAATGCCAATAATGCATGCAAGAATAATTGACAACACGTGCCCCATGATTGCAATGATCATGGATTCGATAACAGCTCGGATATATACAGGCCATATTCGGTTTGATGTATCCACAATATCAATGATTGAAGGAATGACATAATCTGATAATCCAATGCTGTATTTGATACCAAAAAGCATTGTTAATCCACTGAAATATAAAATAAAAAACTGAATGATGCGATTATGTAGCATGCACAATCTCCAACATGTTTTCTTTTAATTTTTCAGAATCAATTGTGTTGTTGTAGAGGTTTTGTCCTGTTAGTTGAAGGGCTTGTGGTGAATGGCCCACTGAGCGAAGCACTACAATTTGATCGCAAAATTTGCATATCTCACGAACATGATGGGAAATATAAATAAAAATTTTTTCTGGAAATTGTGTCTTAATATAAAGGATTATTTTTTCTCGCATGCTTTCATCGACATTGGCAAGACTTTCATCCATAATCAAGGCCGAATGATTCTGCAATAAGTATCGAATCAGGTTCACTCTGTTTTTTTGCCCCAAAGACAATTGGTGAAATTTTGAATGCAGACAATTGTCAATCCCGAATATATGCATCATGTGTTGCCATTGATCTAAGGTATTTTTGGGAAAAATAGAATCATAATGCATCTGAATCGTTTGCCATCCAGGAAAACGCTCCTGATTTGTTGTATAGATAATCTGTGAAGAACCCGATTGATTGATGATTGTTCCCTTGTCAGGGATCATCAAACCCGACATGATTTTTGCCAGGGTTGATTTTCCAACGCCTGATTCACCAAATAACGCATGAAATCCAGGTACAGGTATTTCAAAGGTTATGTGATTAAATACCTGATGTTGTTTATTGTATGAACAGGATATGTCTTTACATTGAAGATACATGGGGTAATAGAATTATTTATGTTGAAAAATATTTTTGCTAATTGCAACTTTTTTGACAATGTACGATCTCGAAAAATGTTTGTTTCCAAATACTGCCGAAATACAATCAGGATTTATCGTTAAAAGCTATCTGACAGGTCCTCAATAGCTGACCTGTCAGATCAAAAGAAGGGTTATCCATTTTTTTGTTGAAAGTTTTTCATAAAATCAACCAATGTTTCAATGGCTCTCATTTCGCATGCATTATAAATAGATGCACGACATCCGCCGACAGAACGATGTCCTTTTAGTCCACCCAGTCCATTTTCAAGAGCTTCAGCAACAAATTGTTTTTCAAGATCTTCGGATGGTAATCTGAATGTGACATTCATCAGAGAACGACTGTCAGGTGCAGCGGTGCCGCGATAAAAACCATCATCAGACATAAGATCATAAAGTAAATTGGCTTTTTTGACATTTATGTCATGAATCGCTTCTAATCCCCCAACAGTTTCTTCCAACCATTCCAAGACCAGTTGCACTGAATAAATTGCAAAACATGGCGGGGTATTATACAAAGAATTCTTTTGAGAAAAGGTTGTATATTTAAGCATTGATGGCAGATTGTCAGGCACTTTTTCCAACAGGTCTTTTCTAATGATAACCATGCAGACGCCGGCAGGGCCCAAATTTTTCTGAGCTCCAGCGTAGATTAGGCCAAAAGGTTTCATGTCTATGGGACGGCTTAGTATGTCCGATGACATATCAGATATAATTGGGATACCATTGGTGTTTGGAAATTCATGCCATTGTGTCCCTTTTATCGTATTATTGGAAGTAATATGCACGTAAACAGCATCTTGAGAAAGCTTCAGGTCTTTTGGAATATACGAAAAATTTCGATCCTCTGATGAGCCTGCAACTGAAACCTTTTTATTTAAGATATTGGCCTCTTTGATTGCTTTTGTAGACCAGGTTCCAGTGTTGATATAATCTGCCGATTTGTCATCAGGTAAAAGATTCATAGGAATCATTGTAAATTGAAGGCTGGCACCGCCTTGAATAAATAGAACGTCATAGGTGTCATCAATTTTTAACAAACGCCGGGTCCGTGCTTTGGCATCATTGATCACATCATCGAATGCTTTTGAACGATGACTGATTTCTGTAATTGACATGCCGGTATCCTGGTAGTTCAAAAATGTGCTTTGAATTTTTTTCAAAACCGGTAATGGCAATGTGGCAGGGCCTGGATTGAAATTGTGAATCCGATTGTCCATTCTTTCTTCTCTAACCTTTCTACTCGAGTCACATAAGTAATTGTTTTCGTATTGATTCAAAAACTTACGCAAGCCAAGTTTTTATTATGTTAATTATTATGCTCGAAGTTAAAAATAGCATCAAGCATCTCCATGAAAACAATCCATGAATATGCATTTTTTCTGCGAAAATGTCAAGTATAATCCAGGGTAAGTTTTGTTGATGCGTCAGAATGCATATTGGCTTGATATTTTTCCATTGTCCGGGTTACAGCAGTATAAGGCGTATATCGGCATTCGCTGATATCCTTTTCAATTTGAGGCAGGATCTTTTTAACCTCAGGGTTCTGGAAAAACAAATTTTTTAATTCTTCTTCAATTAATGAATAAAACCATTTCAAGGACTGTCTTTTTCTTTGTTCATAAAAAAAACCAGAGGATTGGGTTGTTCGACAAAAAGACTTGACAACATCCCAAATTTCAGAGATGCCATCGCCTGTCACAGATGAACAGGTATAGGCATGGGCATGCCATCCAGCAATGGTGGGTTGAAGATAATGAAGCGCTCTTTCAAATTCATTTTTAGCCGATTCCGAGCAAATTTTATTGTCACCATCCGCTTTGTTGATCAGAATGGCATCGGCCATTTCCATGATCCCTTTTTTGATGCCTTGAAGTTCATCACCGGCATTGGCTAACATCAGCAATAGAAAAAAATCCACCATTGAACGAACAGTAATTTCACTCTGGCCCACCCCGACAGTTTCTATCAAGACAACATCAAAGCCAGCGGCTTCACAAATAATCATAGATTCACGTGTTTTTTGAGCAACACCGCCTAATGTGCCGCCAGAGGGTGAGGGGCGTATAAAACATCGACGATCTCGTGATAATTTTTCCATTCGAGTCTTGTCACCCAGGATGCTGCCGCCTGTCAGGCTGCTGCTCGGATCAATTGCCAGAACTGCAATTCGGTGGCCTTTGTCCAACAATAAACATCCCAATGTTTCTATAAATGTGCTTTTACCAACCCCTGGAACACCTGTTATACCCACACGAATAGACTTGCCGGTGTGCGATGTCAATTGATTCAGTATTGTTTGAGCCATTTCTCTGTGCTGGTGTGAATGGCTTTCTATGAGAGTGATTGCACGTCCGAGTATGGCACGATCCCGATTTAATATGCCTTGAATGTAATCATCTGTGGTTAATTTTTTTCTTTGAATAATCTTTTTTTTAGAATTATGTTTTGATTTGTATGCCAGATTACCATCATGACCATCTGATACGCCCGGAATAATACTTGATGAATAAGCCTTGCAATTATCTTTTGCCCATTCGGGCTTTTTTTTGGATTGATTTATCATGACAGGCCCATTTGCTTTCCAATATATACCATTAAAAGACCAAAAATCATCAGGCCAAAACCAATTCCTCGAAGCACTTCTTCTGGTGCTTCAATTAATTGAGAAAACCAGATTTTAAGTTTTTCTGGCGATAAAAACCAGGGGATACCTTCAATAATCATAATTACGCCAATAATATATATGAAAAAGCCCATGATAATTGACACTCATTTTGATAAAAAAGTTTGAGAGACAAGGTTATTCCCTGTCTCTGTCTTTAGACTGTGTAGGATACGAAAAATTGGATGGCTTATTTATTTGCTATAATACCCATTAATCAAGTTATCCTCAAATTTGTCCAATAGTCCTGTGTCTTTCATTTGAGTTAAACCTTTGTTTAATATTTCTATCTTTGCCTGACTATCCTTACTTTTTTTGGTCGCGATAAAATGCGCAGTATTTTCTATCAAAGCTTTTGGATTATTCGTGACAAGTGCATTTTGAGTCGCTGGAAATTCATTTTGCAGTATCCAGTACCCAACACCTAAGTCACAAAGCATGATATCAATTCTTTTCTTGAGAAGTTTTTTAAATCCTGAGATATCTGAAGTTGAAGAATCAAGCTTGAATCCATATTTTTTGGCAGCACTATTGAACTGATCACCATATGTGTAACCATGTGTAATGCCAATAGAATATTTTTTCAGGTCTTCAAGCTTATTCCATTCAACGACTTTGTCTTTTCGATGAAAAAGCACTGTGGTTGAAGCACTAACAGGTTCACTGAATAAAAATTCTTCCTGACGCTGTTTGTTCTTGAACCAGGCCGCACTTCCATCAAACTTACCCTCTTGTGCCATCACATAGGCACGTTTCCATGGAAGAAACTTGTATTCAACCTGATAGCCTTGTGTTTCAAATGCGTTGGCAATTATGTGAAGGGAATATCCGAAATGTTTCATTTTTTCGGATGTATATGGGGGCCAATCACCGGTGCTTATCACAATTTTTTGCTGTGAAAATGCAGATGACTGAAACAAAAATAAATAAAACAACAAGGATAAAATTAATAATTGTTTTTTCATTGTAATACTCCTTTTTTTTAATTGAAAATTAATCTTTGTTTTTTTACATACAGGCATTACTATCATAATATACGAATTATACAAGCAATTTTTTGAAAAATTTAAAATCATATTTCCATATTTCATTCTAAAATAAAACAAGGTTGCACAAAAGAATGGAATATGTTAATTGATGCGTGTTCCAATAAAAATAAGGATAATAATTGTACAACAAAGGAATCTTAAATGCCCAAATGTATTAACAATAATCAATACAATCAATACCTTTCCGCATTGATCAGTGGAAAAAGGCGCTCTTGCCACGAAATTGTCGATCAAATAAAAAACAAAATGACATCAATAACATATCTCTATTCACAATTGTTTCAGGAAAGTTTATATGAAGTTGGACGATTATGGGAATTCAATCAGATTTCAGTTGCAGTGGAACATGCGGCGACAGCGATTACTGAATCCTTGATGAACAATGTGTATGCTGATATTGAACAGGCAGATAATAAAAGCCTGCGTGTTATTTCTACGAGTGCGCCAAATGAATATCATCAAATTGGGGCAAAAATGGTTGCTGATCTTTTTGAAATGAATGGCTGGGATACATGGTACCTGGGAGCCAATACGCCAACATTGGAACTGATACATCTGGCAGAAGATATAAAACCCCATGTAATTGCCGTGTCTCTCAGTGTTTATTTTCATCTTTCTGATTTAACTGAAATGATTCAAACAATTCAAAAGAAAATTACAGGATCAACAATTATTATTGGGGGACAGGCATTTAGACATGGCAATGGCATTGAATTTGCGGGCCAATTTTCAGATGTTTACTATATTAAATCATTGGATCATCTTGAAAACTTTATTAATTCCTTCTAAATATTGAAAAATAAGAGAGATTATTGTTATGAACAAACAACAATTAATTGATATGACACCCGATTTATCCAATATTCCTGAAAATCATATTCAAGAATTGGCGAACAAAATGGATAAACTGGTTGCTGAAATGAATGAAATAATGTGCAAAAGACCAGATATAAATACATTGGTGGGTCAAGATAATATCCTGATGATGAAAGACAATCATGCCAATCATTTACGTTTTGTCCTCTCTATTTTAGAACAATACAACAGGTCAGTACTGGTCGATACTGTTGCATGGGTATATCGTTCATATCGTTCTCGTGGTTTTCATATCCATTACTGGGCAGCACAAATCAATACCTGGATTGATTTGCTTAAGCAACATTTGTCTGAAAATGCATTTGAAACCATTTATCCACTGTATAAATGGTTTAGTATTTCAATTCCGCATTTTTCTCAAATATCTGATGATGCGCTGAACAATGTCGAATCCAGTCTTTGTATGCATAAGACAGAAATAAAAAATGATTGAAAAATATAATGACCATATTTTCAGTACGTTGAAAAACAGTAGATGTTTTTATATCGGGCTTTTTGATCTGGATGGAAATCTGATTTATGCAAACCTGGGCATGCATGATGCTTTAGATACCTGTTCAGATAACGCTTTGGATATATTTATAAATCCAACTTTTCAAAAACTATTGGCATTACCAATTCAGGATGAATCCGGGTTTAGCGGAATGATCACACTGGGAAAAATCCCCCCATTTCAATCCTTTCCTGGACAGGTATATCGAATGCTGGATCGAATTTTGATTTTGGGAGATATTGATGCTAAAGAACTGGTACATCTCAACAATGAGATTTCACAGTTGAACCAGGAACTCAACAATACGCAACGTGCCCTGATCAAAGAAAAAAAATACTTGAAAAAGACACTGGCAGAACTTAAAGAAACACAGGCAATGCTTATCCATTCGGAAAAAATGAATGCTCTGGGACGAATGGTGGCTGGAATTGCACATGAAATCAACAATCCAGTCTCATTTATTATCAGTAATATGAGTCATCTGAAATCAGCTTTTGATGATTATGAACAGGCATTTAATGAATTGGCGCAATCACTGAAAAATAGTGTGGATATATCCGCCATTCGAGAAAAGTTTGACCTTGATTTTTTGTCTGAAGACACTCCTGATATGATTCAGGCCTGTCGTGAGGGTTTGGTGCGGGTGAAAAAAATTGTGGAAAATTTGCGAAGTTTTTCCAGACTGGATGAAAATGATCAAAAAAATGTTCCTATAAAAGAGTGTATTGAGAGTGCAATAAATATTGCTAAAACAGAATTAAATAATACAAATATTGAAATTTCTTGTCAGTTTGATACCAATCCTGTATTAAATTGTTATCCGGCTGAATTAAATCAGGTGTTTATGAATATTCTGATGAACAGTATTTACGCCATGCCTGATGGCGGTCAGATTCGAATTCATGTTTCAGAAAAAGAACAATTCGTTAAATTAACGTTTTTAGATACAGGTTCCGGGTTGGATAAAACGAATCAGGATAAAATTTTTGATCCTTTTTTTACAACCAAACCTGTTGGTCAGGGGACTGGTTTAGGGCTGTTTCTTTCAAGAAAAATTATTGAAGATAAACATCAAGGCAGGATAGAGGCGCATTCTCCTGAATCTGGCGGTACAATAATACAAATTTGTTTACCTCTAACTTATTGAGAGAGAATAAGAAAATGATGGATCCAGATAACACGTTACTCGTGGTTGATGATGAAAAAGAAATACTGAAAGCTGTTCGGCGGCAATTTCGTAAGAAATATCGGGTTATTGTTGCGGAAAGTGCATCATCAGCCTTACATACTTTGTCAAAAGAAGAAGTGCATGTCATTATTTCAGATCAGCGCATGCCTGAAATGTCAGGCACTGAGATGTTCAGCAATATTAGAATGCAATATCCGGATGCGGTCCGAATTATTCTGACCGGTTATTCGGATATTCAGGCGGTGATTGATGCAATCAATAAAGGCTACGTCTACCATTATATTATGAAACCCTGGAATGATGATGAACTGGAAGCTGTTGTAGAAAAAGCCTTTGAACATTTTTGGCTGATAAGATGGAATCAACAATTATTGATTGAATTAAACGAGACCAATCTGGTACTGGAAAAAGAAATTCATGAACGAAAAATCATTGAGCAGGAGTTAAAAAAACATCGGAATTTTCTGGAATATGAAGTTCAAAAACGAACTGCACAATTACAGCAAACAAACAAGGACTTAAGTGCTGCGCGTGATATTGCCGAAAGGGCCAATCAAAGCAAAAGTGCATTTCTCGCCAATATGAGTCATGAAATTCGTACGCCCATGAATGGAATCATTGGCATGGTGGACATTCTGAAAGAAACACCACTGTCTCAACATCAGCATTCTTATCTGGATACAATCAATGCCAGTGCAGATTTGTTGTTGGGTATTATTAACGATATCCTTGATTTTTCTAAAATTGAAGCCAATCAGTTCGTATTGGAATGTGTTGATTTTAATCTAAACAGGATTGTAAGTCACACAATCAATCTTTTATTTCCAAAAGCAAAGGAAAAGAATATTGATTTGTTGTTTTCTATGGAACCACAAACACCCACTGCGCTAAAAGGGGATCCAGTTCGGATTCAACAAATTCTGTTTAATTTGATTGGTAATGCAATCAAATTTACAGATTCGGGCGAGGTTAATGTCCACATATCCGCTTTACAAACCAATAACCCTGTAATACTTCAATTTGTTGTCAGGGATACTGGAATTGGTATTTCTGAGGAAGATGTAAACAAAATTTTTATGCCATTTGCACAGGCAGATAGTTCCCTGGCACGCAGATATGGTGGCACTGGATTGGGATTGAGTATTACAAAACAACTGGTCGAGATGATGGGCGGACACATTCAGGTGAAGAGTCGGTTAAATGCAGGCTGCGTTTTTACTGCGACCATTCATCTTGAAGACCAATCGAATATGAATGCGGAAATAATGACAGAACAGTTGGAATCAGTGAACGAAATGGAAAATGTTTCAATCGATTTTGCAAGAGATCAGGTACAAAAGAAAAATTTGCGGGTGTTATTTGTTGAGGATGTTCCGGCGAATCAAAGAATTGGCGGGATTTTTCTTAAAAAATTGAATTGTATGGCTGATTTTGCCAATGATGGCGCAGAGGCAATTACAAAATTAACGCAAAAACAATATGATCTTGTTCTTATGGATATCATGATGCCCAATTTAGATGGTCTTTCTGCCACAAAAGCCATACGCAAACATGATTCTTCAGTACTTGATCGCAATGTACCGATCATTTCCATGACCGCCAATGCCATGAAAGGTGATCGGGAAAAATGTCTGGATGCCGGCATGAATGATTATCTGCCCAAACCTGTAAAATTTAAATCACTGGTCAATATCCTTTATAAGCATTTTTGCCAAAATGAATCCAGTTTATCGCCAACTATTTCTACCGCCAAAGACGATGATACCTGTTTCAATCTACACGAATTTCTGGACAGGTTTGATTACGATTTTAATTTTTGCCAGGAATTGATTCTGGATTATATTCAGATTACCACAGAAAATATCAACAACATTCTTGCTTTGTCAAATGATTGCGGGGATGAAATTCTGAATGAGATATCTGCCATTATTCAATCCTCAACTGGAATATCTGCACATAAAATGGAACGTATTGCACACGCAATAGAAAAAGCAATCATTATGAAAGAAACCAATCAATTAGATTTTTTTAAAAAAGATTTGATTGAAACGTTTGAGACTTTGAAACATCATTTTATAAAAGCCGGATTTAGCCCTCTTAGTCGGCTTTAGCCGACTTTAGCCCTAAGCTGTTCTTGCAATTGCCGAAATCGTTCATTTTTTCTTTGACGCTTAGGAATGCGCCCAAATATGGTCGTGTAGAGACGTAGCATGCTACGTCTCTACAGTACATTTACCTCAAAACGAACAATATCAATAATGGGAAATTCTTTTCAGAGTATTCCTAAGAAAATAAATGTCCGACTTTTTGGGAATGC
>Ga0272440_1003146_pt1 | contig 12464 bp, 8 predicted proteins | sample SSMMMBAug17_FD_192440 | JGI IMG/M metagenome (GOLD analysis project Ga0272440, IMG submission 192440) | Marine sediment archaeal communities from Little Sippewissett salt marsh, Falmouth, MA, United States - SSM-MMB-Aug17 | ecosystem: Environmental > Aquatic > Marine > Wetlands > Sediment ... | reverse complement strand
GTTTATGATATTGATGGAAATAAAATAGAACTTTGGGAGCATAAATAATAAGAAAGGATTATTTGGAAACCATGTTGAAACTAAAAAATAAATTTTCTAAAATGATAATGGATTTTCCCAAATATAAGGGGGTTCTTTATCATTTTCCGAAGTTATACAAACTGTTACCTGGAGATTTCCCCTATTATTTTACTTTTCAAGAATTATCCGATTGGCTTAATTTACAAGCATTGGAGCCAGGCTCAATTGTTTTGGATATGGGTTGTGGTGATGGCGTATTTGCGTTTTGGATTGCTGAACAGAGAAAAGATATTTTTATTATCGGTGTGGATGAATCTGCAAATATGCTAGCAGAAGCCAAAAAAAATCAACAAGAAAAACAGATAAAAAACACTCATTTTTTGTGTAAATCCGTAGTTGATTTTACAACTGAAGATCTAAATGCGTTTATTTCTGAACGAGGCATTAAAAAAGGAGGAGCGGATTTAATGTGTTTTTCCTTTGCTCTAACAGCCATGAGTGATTATGAAAAAGCATTTGTTAATTCCTTGTCGTTGCTTTCAAAAAATTGTGTTTGTTTTGTGATGGATATGCAACGAGAAAACACCTTAATTAATCAGGTTTGCCATTTTTTTTATGAGATTGTCTTACTTGGGGGAAATTGCTATAGAAATATCCCCGCTGTTATGCAAGAATATCTTAGTGATTTTAAAAAATATCAGAAAACAATTACCGATGATCTTTTTCATTTCGGAACCATGAGTCCATATTTAGCTAAAGGAGTGAAACAGTAAATGCTGTACGAAAATTACTTGAAAAGGAGTTTTTAATGTCTACCCGATTATTCCCGCGAAGAATTTTATAAAGAAGGAATTCTATTTTTTAAAGAGACACAAAATGAATCTTTTCAGTATGAAATTGATTTATTGATTTGATAATAAACAGAATTATTGAAAATTATAATTTCGAAATCAAGAGTTTTTATCAAGAAAAACGCACTGATTTATCAAATAACGATCCCTGAACATCAGAAATTTTTGAGATTATTAAGTAGATGATTTCATAATAATACTGATTCACCAGGATTAGGTGTTTGGTATTCTTTACCGCAACGAGCATTAATAACAAAAGGACCTTTTGCATTCAGAGCTGTATCAAATGCTTTTTGAAGTTGTTCATAATGATCCAGATTCACCCCTTCTGCCCCAAGGCTAATCGCAAATGAAGCCCAGTCATGAAAAGGGCACGTCGTTAACGCCATAGACTCTTTTTGCCCTTCTTTATGAGCCCTCAAAAAAACATTGGCTAATGCGGCATTGTTCAAAATTAAGACAATGACAGGTATGTTGTATCGTGCAGCAGTTTGAATCTCAATGCCATGCATCATCATGCCACCATCACCGATTATGGCAATGCAAATCTTATCAGGGTGTGCGATCTTAGCTCCTATCGCACCAGCTACTGCATAACCCATTGGACCATTATTGGTCCAAACAAAACATTGATTTGGAGCATATGATGTCCAATGATGAGCAGTAAAGAAAGTATGCGCACCAGAGTCCACAATAACTAATGCATCTGCAGGCACTGCTTTTCTTAATTCGACCAGAATACGCGCAGGATGCATGGGATAATGATCGCAATGACGATCCTGCTCAGTGTCATAACGAGCTGTCTTTTGTATAGAATCTATCCATTTTATTCTTTTGCTTTTCCATTGATCAAGAACTTCTCGTATTCGATTATCATCATTTATTTGAGTGATGAATGTAGCAGCATCCGCTAATATAGGGATGGCCTTATATCTGACATCTTCAAAATGATCAGGGTTGATATCCACATGAATAATGTGTTTGATAGTATCCAGATTTCCTACAGCAATGGCATTTTGTTCATTTAAACTGGCTCCCAAAACAATTAAAATTTCGCAGTTGTCAATTAAAGCAGCTTGAGGTGTTATATCGCTTCCTAAAACCATTTGAGTTGCCTGTAAAGTACCGCCAATACCAAAAACACCGAATGATAAAGGGTGATCTTCAGAAATTGCGCCTTTTGCTCTGAGGGTTGTAACAACTGGAATAGAAAATTGTTCGATAAAATGCTTGATGATTTCAGAAGCTTTTGACTGCACACAGCCATTTCCAATTAATAGCCCTATTTTATGTGAATTTTTTAATATTTCAAATAGAGTATCGATATTCCTATGATCGATGAACTGTTGAGGTTGAAACAATTGTAAAGGTTCATAGGCTTCTGCATCTAAGCCCTGGTCTTGCATATAAAGCGGAATGGAAATAAAAGCAGGGCCTTTTTTGATACCAAACATGGCACGTATAGCTTTTTTGAAAAAGCGAGGAACTGCTGAAACAACCGGTATTTGATTGGAAAAATTGGTGATAGGCCGCATCAATTCAACATCGCTTATACCAGAAAAGCTTGAATCCTGTACTGCTTCAAGACCTTCCCATTCCCTTGGAATACAGCCTCCAATGACCAATACTGGAGATTGGTCAACATAGGCAGAAGCTATAGCTGTGATCATGTTTGTAATGCCTGGCCCTCCGATCCCCATACAAACACCGAAATGTTGTTTGGCTCTTGCGTACCCATCAGCCATGTATGCTGCGCCTGCTTCATGAGCTGTTACAATTGGCCTTATTCCATTTTTTGAATAGGAAGATAAAAAAGGGCCAATCATGCCACCCGGAACAAGAAATATAGTGTCAATACCTTCCTTTTTTATTGCATCCAATATATATTCTACAACAGTTTTGGTCTTTTTTAGTAGATTCATTACGTCATTCCTTTTAAAGAATTATTTTCTTTAGTATAGCTGCTATCTATATATATCAAGCAGCCATGTAAGAATATATCGTTTAAAAATTTTGCAGTCTTTAAAAGTCAATTCTTCATCTTGTTCATCCATTGTCAATATGATATTTTCGCCAGAATATTGATCTGAAAAAGTAAATGGAGATAATTCTCTTGTGTAATTATCTGCATGAAGTGTTTTGGTGATCTGATATTTTGCGAAGATATTTCTTTTTTGGGTTATAAAATTAATCTCCTTACCATTTTGAAGTGTTCCAAAAAAAATATTATAATCATCACGCATTAATTTTAAAAAAACAATATTCTCCAATTTTTTTGAATAATTACGTAAATAATCACAATACAGATTTGAAATTCCAGTATCAACAGCATAGTATTTTTTTTTACCTGAAAATACCTGGCTTTGTTTCCAATCAAATTTATGGATACCAAATAATGCAAATGTTTGTATAATATATTCAATATAAGTCTTGATCGTCTGTTGTTTCACATCGCCTTTTCCATTTTGAATAAAATTGGCGATTCTTTTATTGGAAACAAGATTTCCTGTTCCTGAAAGAAGATAAGAGAGTAACTGTTTAATAATATCGGTTTGTCTGACATTAAACCGATCAATAATATCATCCAGTATCACTTTGCTGAGAATTCCTTCAAGATAAGAATATTTTGCTTTTTCACTATTTATGGTAAATGTTTCCGGTAATCCGCCAAACCTGATGTAATCGTGAAATAAAATAAAAATTTCTTGTTTTTGTTTTATAAAATCTATAGGCGTTTTAATATTTAGTCCCTTATAGATCAATACTTCTTTAAATGAAAAAGGCAGTATAAAAAAAGAAATGAACCGGCCTGCCAAATTTGATCCTAACTCTGATGATAAAAGCTCAGAATTTGATCCGGTAATAAATATATCTACTTCCCTTTCCCTTTCATATAAGGTTCGAATCAATCGATCCCAATGATGCACTTTCTGAATTTCATCAAAAATCAAAAGCTTTCTTCCAGATTTAGAAATTTCATTCTTAAACAATTGAATTAGTGCATCGACCTTTTCAGGGCTATCAATGGATGAAAGTCTATACTCTTCAAAGTTTAAATAGAAAATATTTTCTCTTGGATAAATCTTTTCTTTGATGCAATTCGATGCAATTCGTTGCATTAAAAATGATTTGCCCGAACGTCTGAAACCTGTAATTATCTTGATAGGCTTTGAACCAATAGTATCCATAATAACATGTTCACATTCTCTTGTTATACCCTGCGTTTCTTTAATGATTGCCTGCCACTGCAAAATGACATCTAAATATTCGAAAATTTCCATTTTATTGCCTTTATAAAGTCATAAATTTAATATTTTTATGTCATTATAATATAAAATATTTAATAATCAATACAAAAATGTGAACAAGATCATGTCACCTAATCTATGATTCAGAAATTAGAAATGGAGGTCATTAATAATTTCCCTAACCTAACCTGGACAAGCCAGAACTAAAAAGGTTTAGTTATTGAAATTTATATTAAAATTAATTTCCTGCCAAAAATGTGCAGAAATTTAGAACTTAGATACTAACTGCAATTTTTGTTTGACGATCTTTTGTGCTGCCTTTTCGAGACTAACTTTATCGTTTTCTGCAATATTGATCAGTTTTTCAAGGTTCCTTTTTATCCTGGAATCAACCTCATTTTTTGCTTGCTCCCAGGTCCATCCATGATCAAATACGCCAAGGTCAGCCATTGCTTCACCAACATTTACGACATAGTCAGGTGCATAAAGTATTCTTTTTTCAAAAAGCATCCTTTCATCTTCAATGTTTGCTAACTGGCTATTAGCTGCACCAACAATGGCTTTGCATCGTAATAAAGGAATACTTTTTTTGTTTAATATACCACCAATTGCACATGGTGAAAAAATATCGCATGGTGTTTTATACACTTCATCAGGACTAATAGATTGAATGTTTAATTTTTTTGAGTAATATTGAACACGTTGACTATTGGTATCACAAATAATTACGTTTGCACCGGATTTATGTAAGTAGTATATTAATCGTTCACCTACATTACCGATTCCCTGAACGAGTATCACTTTATTCTTGAATGTTTCCTGATTATAAAGATATTGACTCACCACTTTCATAGCACTAAATACACCAATTGCAGCAAATGCCCCTGGGGAAGGAATTTTATCCGATGTTGGTGTGCATCCAAAAACAAAAGGTGCCCCTGTTTTTGAAATTTCAATGAATATGAATGGTGGCATATCAAACAAAACGATATTTCTTAAGCAAACAACGAGAGATAGTTTTCAATATATAGAAAAGCAATTAGTCAATGAAGCCAATATTCATGATGTCATTAAGGATTTTACCCTTAGAATTCCCATAGAAGGGAGTATTCCCACGATTGATCCGGGTATTGGAATTAATACCAGTTCAATTGAAATTATTGAACAGCTTTTTGTAGGATTAACGACTTTTGATCCTGAAACTTTTGAACCGGTTCCTGAAATGGCTGAATCATGGACTTCCAGTTCGGATTATCAGCACTATACTTTTTTTTTATGAAAAGATGTTCTCTGGACAGATGGAAACCCCATTACTGCCCATGATATTCAATGGGCAATTATCAGAAATTTGAAACCAGAAACCAATTCACCTTATGCCTTTACATTATATATTTTAAAAAATGCCCTATTGTTTCACGAGGGCAAGTCTTATGATCCCTCAAGTGTAGGTGTCCAAGTCATCAATGATTACACAATAGCTTTTCATTTAAACAAGCCTGCGCCATATTTTTCCCTCAATGACAGGAGTTTGTGCATTTAGACCATTGCCGAAACATGTTATTGATAAATATTCAAATTCATGGACACAACACCATAATATTGAATCAAATGGCCCTTATAAACTTGCAGCATGGGAAAAAGGGTTAATGCTGATTCTAAGAAAAAATTCGAATTATTATAATGAAAAGAAAGTGTCCATTCCTGAAGTTCGATACATTGTTGTGTCTAATGGGAAACTCGGTTTAGAAATGTACGATTCCGGAGAACTGGATATTATTGGCGGCAATTACTTACCAATCCCCATTGACAGACTTTCTGATATAGCGTCGAATCCTGAATATAAAGGTCATTATTTTAAAAAAAATACACATTGTTCTTATGCATTTGTTTTTAATACACAAAATAAACCTGTAGATAATCTGTGGGTACGAAAAGCCATTAATGCTGCTATTGAGCGAAGTCGAATGATTCAATTTATTTTAAATGGACAACATTGTATTGCACATAATTTTACGCCTCAACTATCCTGTTTTTTTTCAAACAAAAATGATGAGGATTTTGATCCTATAAATGCAAAACAATGGCTAGCAAAAGCAGGTTATCCTGATGGAAAAAATTTTCCAAATATTAACATTGCTTACAACCAGACCGACTTTAACGAGCAAATAGCAAGAGCGGTACAAAGTTGCCTGAAATATTACCTGAATATCAATCCCACATTAATGCCATTAACATGGGATCAATATGAACAAAGTTTATCAAAACCAAAAGAATGGCATTTAATTCGTTTTAGTTGGTGTGCCAATTATCCAGACCCGAATAATTGGTTAAATGAATTATTTCATCCCAAAAATTCTTACAATTTTATTGGATGGAATAACACTGAGTTCATAAATTTGATAGATAAGGCGGATTATACTAAAAATTATACCGATAGAGTAAAAATTTACAGCAAAGCTGAAAGAATACTTTGTAAAAAATTCTGTGGAATTGTTCCGATTTTTTTTAATCGTTTTCATTATCTGGTTAATCCAAGAATTAAAGGATGGTACCATATGCCATTAGGAGGACAACACATCAGCAACTGGTTTTTTTAATAATTTAATTTCATCAGGAATAAAACACCATGAAATACAAAGCCTTGTTAATATTTTTAAATATTTTTTTACTCCTTACAATATTTATTATCACCAGCAAGCAAAGTTTTATCAAAAAAGATCTTGTTATTGCGGTTGTCAGTATGACAGGAAAATATCAGCAAATTGGACAGGATATGCTAAATGGCATTCATCTATACTTAGATAACTTAAATAAAAAAGGTGGCATTAATGGTCGGAAAGTCAAGTTTAATGTCTATGATGATAAAGGTGATAGAAATACAGCTATAAAAGTTGCAATGGAAATATCAAAAAATAATAAAGAACTTTTAGTGTTAGGACATTATTTCAGCTCGACTTCTCTTGCTGCCGGAAGTGTATATTTGAAATCAAGAATACCTGTGATTACAGGATCTGCTACTGCTGAAAAAATAACAAAAAAAAATGAGTGGTTTTTTAGTATTGCTCCAAATAATAGATTTCAAGGAGAATTTATTGCCAATTATGTCAGATCAACACTGGGCTATAAAACGTGCAGCATTATTTATGATGAAAACGATTTTGGAAAATCTCTATTTAATAGTTTTAAATCAAAAGCACCCATTCTAGGGTTGGAAATAAAAAATATATGGCATTTTGACAAAGATAGCTTAACGTTTTCAACTCAATTCAATAAGTTAATAACTCAATTGCGATCTACTCAAAATCCTGGAATTATTTTTGTAGCTACGCACGCAATTGAAGGTGTCAAAATTATCTCATCATTAAAATATCCAGGATCAACTTATCAGCTCATAGGACCGGATTCATTTTCTACAAATGCATTTATTAAAAGCTTAAACAGACTGCCGCAAGAAAAAGCATCACCCGGATATTATTCGGATGGTATCTTTACAACAACGCCTTTTGTTTCTGATTTGACTGATGATAATAATCAACAGTTTATTAGTGATTACATGGATGCTTTTAACAAAAAGCCATCATGGGTTTCTGCCTGTTACTATGATACTGCCCTTATGGCAACGAAAGCATTACAAGAAATCGAAGGCCCTGAAAAAATAATATCTCATCGTAAGGCAATAAAAAAATTTCTTGTGTCCAAGTATAATATTGAAACATCTGAAAAAGGCGTTACCGGCCCTTTATTCTTTGATAGTGACAGGAATGTTAAAAATCCTTTACGTGTTTGCTTTTATAAAAACCAGGAATTAGTGCCGGACTTTTTTCAATATAACCTTATCGCCGAACCAATGGAAGATAAAGACTCGTTTGAAAAAATATTGAACAATAAATTGATTACATCCGGTAATTTGGTGATGAATAAAACGCTTATTGTATTTGCTGGATTTAATATTAATAAGATCAGTAACTTTGATATCCACAGTGGTACTTGTGATATGGATTTCTTTTTGTGGTTCAGATTTATAGGGAATTTTGACGAAAAACAAATTACTTTTTTGAATAGTATAAAACCTATTAAATTAAATAAAGCTATTGCTGAATTTACAGAAGACGAAATTGTTACACGTGTATATCATATTCAAGAAAAATTTTCATCAATACTTGATTTTCAGAGGTTTCCCTTTGAAACCCACAATCTTTACATCAAATTTCGACATAACAATCAAACCTCTGACAAACTTTTATATATTCCTGATAATAAGAATGATTCATATCTAAAAAATTTATTAAAAATTAAAGGCAAAAAAACAGTTATAGAAACAAATGGCTGGACAGTCAGTGAAACCTTTAATTATAATGGAATTATGTCCTATGAGTCATCATTGGGTATTCCGGTTAAATATCATTTAAAAAGACCAATCGTATATTCTACCTGTACTGCTGGTGTTCAAATAAAAAGAAAAAATATTAGTTTTGTCGTTAAAGTTATGGCACCTGCTGTTTTTCTATTACTGATGTTTCTTTTGGTTAATCTGTTAAATATCCGATATCAATTTCATTATTTTTTTTCATTATTGTCAATTATGATTATTTCCAGCTTTTTTTTAGTAAAAACATTCTTATTTATTGAAGCTGCATATCTGTTATTTGTTCAACATGTTTATCTATCCTTGTTTATAGCTTCAGCTTCAGGTATTATATTCTCTGTTATTATTTTTCTTTTGAAAAAAAATGGGCACCATATAACTGTCTTATCAAATTTGTTTAAAATATTAACGTTTATTATTATGATTGGTTTTTTATCTTATGGATATCTTTCATATAATCCATTTAAGTTTGATAACATAATTCATATTTATAAAGAACCTCAAACCATGGTTGATAATAGTTCAGTTAAATAGTGTCTGAATGAAAAAGGCCTTTTTCGCCAATAACTGCGTCAGACAAAAAATTAATCCTCAAAATATTTAATATATTCCTCCGGTTATTTTTTTGTTTTCCTTGTTCTTGACGAAAAATTCCATTTTCGTTCAGACACTAAATAGAAGTAAATCAAATGTTAAAATTTATTTTTTTTAAGGATAATAAACTCAATATCAGAGCTATTTTTGTAATAGTGATGTCGATTGTCTCCGGACTTTTAGCGGCTTCACTTGCATCAATTATTAACGAAGCAGCAGAAATTATTATCATTCAAGACCATTCTGATGCTGTTTTGTATTTTATTCCTCTGTTTTTGTTTTTATTAACACTTTTACTTTTCACAAGAAGAATAGCGCTGCGTTCAGGTGTAGAACTTGTTGAAACGTCATTAGAGATATACCGAAATAATATTGGAAATCAGCTTCGCCAATCAGAGTTATTAAAAATGGAAAATATTGACCAAGGTGAAATATATACAAAGCTATCAATAGACACAAAAAAAATTTCACGTGCATCATTATCAGCTATTCGAACAATCCAATCCATCGTAACAGTTGTTGTGGTCATTATTTATATTTTTACGTTGTCCATACAGGCAGGAATCTGTTTTATGTTTTTTTTTACATTAGGTATCATTTATTATCAAATACATTATATGTTCTTAGTTAATACCATTGAAGAAATGGCTCAAAAAGAAACCAGATTATTTGATAACTTTGGGCATTTACTTGATGGATTTAAAGAAATAAAATTGAATACAGCAAAAAATGAAGATTTTTTTCATAACAATATGATACCTCTTGGAAATGCTGTAAAAATGCTTAGAATAGAAATTGGCAATGGATTTATCGATATTGCAAGATTTTGCTTTGTACTTCTATTTTATCTTGCATTAGGAAGTATTATTTTTATCCTTCCAACAACTTTTTCAATTGCACTGCGCTTTAAAATTTTAGCGATGTCAGCATTTTTATGGGAACCAATAGGATTACTAAGTGAGTCCATTCCAGTTGTTATTTCAGCAAAGGTATCAATCAATCGATTGATAGATTTGGAAAAACAACTAAATACTTCTTCAACATTTTCTGAATATGTATCCAGGTCACAGCCAGATGCTCTTAATTCATTTCGTTGTCTTCAGATTAAATCCCTTTGCTTTAATTACACTGATAGCGATGGAAAAAGAATTTTTGGCATAGATTCTATTAATGCAAAAATCAATGAAGGAGAAATTGTTTTTTTTGTAGGGGGTAATGGAAGTGGAAAATCGACAGTACTCAAACTAATTTCTGGCTTATATCCACCACTTTCAGGTTCTTTTTTACTGAATGGTTCTGAAATTAATATAACACAATACAAGTATTTGTTTTCTGTTGTTTTTACAGATTGTTATGTTTTCGATGGATTATATGGAATTTCAAATATTTGCGATCAAGAAGTTCAAAAGCTGCTTAAATTGATGTCTATTGATCACAAAGTAAAATGGAAAAACCAAAAACTCCAACACTCTGGTCTTTCAACAGGGCAGAAAAAAAGACTGGCATTGATTATTGCTATTCTTGAAGATAGACCTATTCTTGTTCTTGATGAGTGGGCTGCTGAACAAGACCCTGCTTTTAGAAAAATGTTTTATACAGAATTGTTACCAATGCTTAAAAATAGAGGAAAAACAATAATCGCAGCGACACATGATGATAAATATTACGATGTCGCGGATTTGGTAATAAAAATGCAGTATGGAAAAATAATCAGCTAAAACGAGTTGTTATGTTTTTACAATTATATAAAAGATATTCAAAAGAAATTCATTATTTTATTATTTTATCATCTGTCATGATAGTGATAGACTTGTCTCTACTTATTCTCTTGACGTACATTCTCGGAAATATACTACCGCAGGAACCTCCAGTGTCATATATCATTTTTTTTGTTTCAGGCCTTTTCTTAACTTGTTTACTGTATTCTTATTCACATAAAAAAGCCATCGGTTTTTCAGAATCAATTATAAGCGATACTCGAAAAGAAATAATTGAACAAATTCGACATTGTGAGCTTCAATCTTATGAAAAAATTGAAAAAACAGGTGCATACAATATCATAACATTAGATACGCAAATAATGGCTGACTCTATTATAACCCTTTTGTACCTTGTTAACTATTTACTCCTTTCAGCAGGTACCCTTATATTTTTAATTTTGATATCCACAATTACATTTGGAATGACTGCATGCATTTTTATCTTTGGGGCTCTTCTGTATGCTCACTGTATTAAAAAAGCAAAAACATTGATTCATGAAGCCAGGATAAAAGAAAGAGAGTTGTTTGGTGCAACCAGAGATATTATTGAAGGATTTAAAGAACTGAAAAACAATGATCATAAAAATGACGATTTTTTTCATCAATATTTTAAAATCAAATCTGCTGAAAACAGAGAATTAAGAATTAAAGCAGAACATCAGATGATAGATAGTTACGTGTATACGACTTTGATTGAATTTGGTATCTTTATCCCTATTGTTTTTATCTTTCCTGTCATGGGATTGATCACCCATCAAGTCATGATTGTAAGTATCACTTTAATATTATTCCTTCCTCTAGGGGCAATGAAAGATGCCATTCCTTTTTTGGTCAGGACAGGGGTATCTATCGAAAGGATATTAGAATTTGAACATGAATTAAATCAATTGAAAAAAGAAAAGAGTGTTGATGTATCAAAGGAAGATAATAAGGACTTTTCAGAAATAAAATTTGAGAATATATGCTTTAACTATACAGATAATGAAGGAAGAACTCTATTTGGTCTTAATAATATGACATGTTCTTTTTATCCGGAAGAAATTGTTTTTATTACCGGAGGTAATGGCAGTGGTAAATCAACAATGCTGAAAATACTTACTGGTTTGTATTTTCCTTTGTCTGGAAAAACAATAATTGATGGCAAACATGTTCAAATGGCTGATCACAGGAATCTTTTTTCTGCAATATTTTCAGACTTTCATCTTTTTGATCGTTTATATGGCTTGAAAGACAATTTCAATCAGGAAAGACTGGATGAGTTAATGAAAATTATGGAATTAGACCATAAACTGACTATTGAAGATTATCAATTTTCAACGCTTGATTTATCAACTGGTCAAAAGAAAAGATTGGCAATGATTGTATCTATTTTAGAGGACAAACCCATATATATTTTTGATGAATGGGCTGCTGATCAATCCCCTCGTTTTCGTAAATATTTTTATAATAATTTATTACCCTCTTTACGAAATGAGGGCAAAACAATAATTGCTGTTACGCATGATGATCAATATTTTCATGTAGCAGATCGCATTTTAAAATTGGAATATGGTCGATTGATTTGATAATATCATTCAAAAACTATTTAATTTAAAAATTGAAAAGGAAGAACCATGTGATAATG
>Ga0272440_1003145_pt1 | contig 12469 bp, 5 predicted proteins | sample SSMMMBAug17_FD_192440 | JGI IMG/M metagenome (GOLD analysis project Ga0272440, IMG submission 192440) | Marine sediment archaeal communities from Little Sippewissett salt marsh, Falmouth, MA, United States - SSM-MMB-Aug17 | ecosystem: Environmental > Aquatic > Marine > Wetlands > Sediment ... | reverse complement strand
GCAACCCAAAAGGTCCCTTATTGACATTTCAGAAAATGGTAAAACGACCGAGTATAACTTGCACTAAACTATTTTTTCAAAAACCAATAAGGGCTCTTTTGCGTTGCACGTCCCCATATGAAGAATTGTATTTATTTGCAATATTTCTAATCACTACATTTTCAAATATTGGGGAACTGTATATATGTATAGATGAAGTATGAGTTCCAGTGTTTCCTCCAGCATACTCAATCGTTGCATATTTTAATGAAGCTGTACTTCCAGACAAGAATTTTATATGTCCCCAATCTCCAGCATTTCGATTACTCGTTCCTGTTTTACCACAAATACTGCTATTATTTATCGATGTGAGAATAATCGGATTATCCGGGGTTCCATCAGCTAAAAGTGTCCCATAAATATTTATGTAAGATGATGATCCTTGTACTTTGATAATAGTCCCTGGTTCAATCGTAAGTATAATTCCTGCCGGAACTGTTAAACCACTTTTGATTACATAAGGATTATTCTGAGGATGAAGCGTCATATTTTCAGTCAAAGTTCCATCAAGATTTGACATGGGTGTTCCTTCAATTTCTCCTGTAGTCACAGAGGATGAAACACCATCAGAGTAGTTTAAATTATTATCGTATGCAAAAGCCTTGTAATAGTAAGTTGCATTAGAATTTAGTGGAAAATCTGGATTGGATGAACCATGAAAATCATAAATGACATCCACATCATTTTCATCTGAAACCTTTCCATAGTAAGATTGGCCATTTACTGGTTTCCAGGTGATGGGGGATGTTGAACGTACAATTAAAATATTTGTTAAGTCAGTGTCAGAAGGTTTTGTCCAGTTCAGTTGTGCTGAATTATTTGTTGATGTCACTTGAAAGTTTGAAATATCATTTGGTGCTATAATGTCATCAGTATTAAAAACTGTGATGTAATATGTGTTATTTCTTACGTATCCTTTGTAATCCCCTCTAACCAGATTCAGTTGGAAAGTCGTTTCATTCTCTACTTTTGGAGGTTTCCAGCTAATTTCTGAAAAATTGATCGGATCTGTTGTTTTAAAAGTGCCACCATTCACATTCCAAAAGTAGAATAACCGATCTCCATCAGCATCAAATTTATCACCATTGATGGAAATAATTTCATTATCTCCAATTCTCTGATAATTTCCATTTTTTAAAATCATTTTTTCTGGAGGATTGTTATTTTGAGGATAAAAATTCTGTTCTAAAAGGTAACCAATAGAAGATGTTTGATTTATGAGGGAATTATTACGAGTACGATTATTGGTGGCTGAATATTGGGAAAAAAATATTTGAGATCCCACAACAATTTTTGCCATTTGTGATCTCAGTAAATTATCTTTAGGCCCAAAATACCCTGTTAAAGTCTGAGTCGTTGAATCTCTGTATCCTTCAATTATTCGAGAACCATGCGACACTTCAATGGGATTACTGTCATCTGAAGGAAGTTTTACATTTGAAAGAAAATTTATATATTTATATGACCAATCAGATTCAGGTACATCCTTGAATGTTCTTCGTTCATCCTCTGCAAGGATTATTGGATGATCGTTTATCGTATAAGAATATGAACCATTATCTTCTGTTATTTCTACATTAAAAACTTGTACTAACATTTTTAGTGCTTCTGTTCTTGATATAGGATCATGTGGCCGAAACTTATCATTATCAGTAGAAATATAACCATTTTTTACAGCATCTTTTGTATACTTACACCACCAGTCATCCATTCCTACATCTGAAAAACCAGATTCACTATCACTCAAGCATTGATCAGGTTCGGGTAAATTAGCAGTTTTGTACAGCATTTTAAGAACTTCTTTTCTTTTAACAGTATCTTCAGGACCAAAAAAGCCGTTCTCATATCCATTAATAATTCCATTTTCTTTTGCATAAGTAATATATTTTGATGCCCAATACTCTCCAGATACATCTGGAAAAGGGCCTGGTATAAGATTCGTTAAACTACCATTGCACACATTAAATTGTTTATCCATGAAATAGCGTCTATAACTGCTATAAATGCTAAAAAGATCGGATGCTGATTTAAAGTGCGGTGTGTAATCATAATGAAAATGCGCAAAAGCAGTACGAATGGTAATTGTTGTGCCATCAATGACATCAGCATAACTTGTTCCAAAACTTAATGTTTCTTTTTTGATTTCATAGGCTAAACCATCAATTTGGGCAAAAAATCCATAATATTTATTGATATCTCCACCTTCTGCCATTCCATACCCTGTTGCGCGATTCAGAATATTTTGCAAGTTATCGTGTGATGTTCTAGTGATAAGCCCCTGCTCTTTCTGGAGATAAGAAAGGAGTAAGATTGGATTAATCATAGCTTCTTTAGCAACATAATAAATTAACTCTGCTGGTGAATATAATTCAGTTGTTGGTTTATCATCGTCCAGCTCATCAAGGTACCACCCTTTATTTTCTTGAACATATTGAGACCAGTTACTATCATTTCTTTCTTTAATTTTTGGATCAAGTATATATTTCGAAAGATCAAGATCTTTTAAAACGCTCCCTTTATCTACTAAAAATTGTTGAATCATTGAAGGAGGTATATCAACAAATTGTATTTCATTATCAGGTATGATTATTTCTTGATCATAAACTAAGGTTTCAGAACAATCAGACGGTGGTTCCAATCCTTCAATCTTAATTATTGTTAACAGTGAAAAGGAGTTATTAATTTTGATTGTTTCTCCAGAAGAGCTTATCAAATGCCATTCTTCAAGATATGTATTGTCCTGAGTCGTTCTTTCTGGAGAACGCATTGGTATTTTAAAAGTGTAAGATTCTCCTGGATGAATATTTCCTTGTATACGAATGTCAGAATGATTTTTACTAAGATGACCTTTAATATAAGTTAATTTATAATTTGAATCCCAGGTATAACCTTCGTTACTGTCGTTTTTGATTGTAAATTTTTGAGTAAAATCAAGTTCTGGTTCAATAATTGAATCGTGATCATATTCTCTGTCAATTAAAAGACCCTTCTCTTCGATACTGTTATTTACATTTTCATTTATAATATCCACCATCTTAATGCACCATTCAGCAAAGCGAAATCGTGGAACAACATGATGAGGATGAAAATGTCGCCAATTATGATCCATAATTTTAGCGTTAAAGGCTTTTAAAATATACTCTCTATAAGGACTTGTTGAAATATCATCAAAAGGATCATTCCCTATGGCGTCAAATTCAATTGAGTATAAAGATAATGCTCTAATGATCATAACGATTAATTCTTGTCGATCTATAAGGCAATCAGGATTCTGTTGATTGGTAATAGCCACCTTGTGAGCTTCAAGAAGTTCTTCTTGATTTATATCTTTCAATGTTCTGAATATCATTGTCCAGGCTTCCTTTCTGGAAACCAGTAGGTTAGGATCTATGTTTTCCATAATTCCTTTTTCATTCAAAAAAATCATACTTTCAGTTGGAGATTCCATTGAGTCTTCTATTGAATAAAAATGGTCTTTCAGCCAAGTGATTGGATCAACAAAACCAATATCCATTGGATCATTCGTTTTTATTGCCTGTCCATACCAGGGTGAAGGGGTTGTGGTTAGTGTATTGATGCTGAAATGAATATGGTCTGGAGACCCAGCACTTACTATTTTTCCAATTAATTGACCTTTATTTACACAGTCATCTACGCTAATAGTATCTAATGCTTTAACATGCCCATATGTTGCGTAAAAAATAGTACCATCGATTGTTTTGTGAGAAATAACTATATACGTATTCATATTATTGGAAATTCTAATTTTTTTAATAATACCTGAAGCAATAGAGTATATGTTGTTTCCTGCACCTATTTTAATATCTATTCCACCATGGCGGGGGCCATTATGATTAATTGGATAATATTTACTATCAAAGTCATAGTTGGTATTTGTGGGAAATGTTGAAATTCCTGTTGGTGAAGACCATCCATTATTCAAAAAAGATGAATCTGCATAATACGCTTTGTTTGCAGAAACTTTGGATTTTATTGATGTTGACAATTTAATAATTGAAACGCCAGTATTTGATATTAACTCCCATTCTTCAGTATAAACTCGTAGCCCATCTTGTTCATAAGTACCACCAGGAAAAGGTGCTTTCATAGCAATGTCTATTGTATACTCCTCATTAGTGTTGACTTCTTCATCAATAAGGATATCACTTTGATTGATGCTAAGTTTTCCGCTGATATAACTAAACTTGAAATTTGTATCCCATTTTACATTACCTGTATTTTTAAGCTTAATTTTCTCTGTGAACAATTCATTGCATGAAATTTCATTTCCATTTCCATAGCTTTGGCTAATAATAGTGGCATCATAATCATCAGAAAAACCATCGGATGTTGTTTGAAGAAGTAGTTGATAATTGCCAAAACCATTAATTTTATCTTCATGTCTAACTTTGAGATAATAGTCACCTTTTTCAAGCATCTGATCTATTCTGAAGTTTTTGTTTTCTCCGCTATTGCTGTTATTTGTCATCAAGCATTGTGAGATATCATTATCACAACAATGAAATAATGAACCATGTGTATCTGTAGTTCCTAATGTAAAAATAGAAACGTGCATTTGTTGAGGTATTTCAAATTTAAAATAGTCGCAATCACCATCGTGATTAGAATTAACAGGATAATCAATTTTAGCATCTATCGCTTTGTTTAACTCAGTTGTTGTTGAAACCTCAAAGCAGTTATTGGAAAAGTCATCTTCTTGTAGATATGAATCTTCAACATAAACGTTGTCTTTAAATATCCATTTATGAATTTTACCACCATGATTTCTAATTTGTTCAAGAGTATATGGCGGTGGCGATTGACCCAAAATTACATTATTAAGACTATCTTCGAAACCATTTATTATATATGGACTGGTAATATCTATAAATGTATAATAATTTAAAATTTCGAATTTATCAATCGATGAACTTAAAGCACTTTCTACAGACGTTCTGTCTTTCATATATTTATATACATACTCAACATAACTTTTTGCGTACTCACCTGAACCATTATACCATGCAATTGCATAAAACCAATTCTCAATAATTGCTGGATTCGCGTCCTCACCCTCTAATCCCTTTATGTTTGAATTCCATTTCGATTGTAATTTTATAAAAGCCATATCAACATTGTATTTCCAATCACTTACAACCTTAACAATCTCATCTTTTTCTTCTGGATAAAAATAACCTTCATTATCAACACGATACGTTATTTGAAACAAACCTAATCCAAAAGATTTAGTAATTTCATTATCTTTATCAGGGTGATAGACAATCGTATCGTGAGAATAATCTGATTCTGGCGAATATTGTTTCCATTTATGGCCAGATTGTCCTTCTTTTAATAATATTGCCTTTAGAACTATTGGTGGATAATTATATTCTCTGCATTTTTTTAATATATAATCGGATAATTCTTTGGGTTCAGGATTTATTCCGTTAATATTTTTCAGGTGATTGATATTGAATTTATCAGGTATCACCTCTTGAACGTTGAATCTTAATTGGATTTCTTTTATTGTCTCACCAGATGGGTTAACAAAATTCCATTTTTCAATATAATTTCCTAGAGAATCAGGCGTTTTAATTGGAATTTGGAATAAACATTGTTCATCCATTGCGACTTCTTCGTCTAAGAATATATCTTCATGATTTTGGCTTAAATTCCCAATTACATGTATTAATTTATAATTAGTATCCCATGTCTTAATACCAATATTTTTAAGACTTATTTCTTGGTCATATGTGACATTCGTATTTAAATTTTGTAATAATTCTGTTTGGTTTACAACTAATGCTCGATCAAGCTCAGTAACATAAACTTTAATGGATATCGCAATAATAATTTCATCATCTTGATTAACAAAATTCCACTTTTCTTCATAGTTATTCGATATACTTGGCGTTTTCATAGGAATTTCAAAGGTACATGTTTCATCTGGAATAGTTTCTTTTGGTACATGAATATTTGTCGTGTTTTGACTCATTGTGCCGCTAACATATTTAATCTTGTAGTCTGAAGACCAAGTGTTTGTGCCGATATTTTTTAATTCAATTTTTTGTGTAAAAATTTTTTCATTGCTCAATACATTATTAAGATCAGAATAATTAACAATGATTGCACTATCTTCTGATGTCGTAGATGAAATGCTACCATCCAATGTACTAATTGAAAATAATTCAGAACCATTTAATAAATAAGTGCTTTTTTTATTGATATTATGAGAAACAGCAATAGATGAATCATCATTTATTTCAATAGAATCAGTACACTGCTCCATAAAATTACGATATATTTTTCGCGCAAAGCTGTCAGTTTCTGTGATCCCTTTGTTCATTAATATGTCAGCTATTTTTTCAATATCTGATTTAGTATTGTTATCATATCGCTTAACTTCACCACCAACAAATTTTATTGCATCAACAGCTACATATTGATTTTGATTAATATTAGCGTTTGATTTATGTACACCAACATTGCCCCATTGACTATCTTGATAAGATTCATTTGTGTTTAAATGTAAAGATATCCAGCTTTCTTTATTCAAATACCAATTATCAATATTTGTATTTTCAGTCTTTACCATCAACTTATGCCATCCTGGAGAAGATTGATTTATTGGCTCTGAAATATAAAAATCATTATTTGCATTCTTTGTAACAATTTTATATCTGATTATGTCGGAAGCGTTTTGATTGATATCTGGTACATAAACCCATACTTGAAAATGACCATATCTTTTTGGCATCCATGAAAACACATTGTCACTCTGTCCCTGTACCATCTGTGATGACAAATAATAACCTGGGATTTTTTGAATTTCCGAATCAATTGCTGGCGGAGAATAAAAATATGTCTGAAAAAATATCTCTCCTGGCTGTGTCTCTGCCTGGTCATTATCAACAATCAGTTCATTGTATTTTAACATATTGAAAGTAATGGGGTAACCTTTTGCAGTATTACCATTGGTTTCGGCTACAAAAGACATAAATTGGTAGTTATTTTCATTATTGTTATATTGATATGTATATGACCCTGTGAAAGATGTTTGGCCGGTATTAATTGAAACTTCATTGCTGTTATTAGACCAATCTGATGTCGACCATGATTTGGCTAGCCATTTCCCATTCTCTACTGAAATATTAGCTTCATTATTTCTATTATTACCGCCTTTAGCAAGAATACCAATAGCCTTAAACTTTTTTTCATCATTTCTAATTAAAGTGAGTCTTCCATATAAAGGATCTCCATAGTAACCAAAGACAGAATACATTGTTTCAGTCGGATACTGGTTATTTGTATCTTGGTAATTAGATAGATAAGGTAATAATGCTTTGACTTGATTATAAAAACTATTAGGATCGTACGTATTTTCTATACCTATAGCGCTATAAGTTTGAGGGGGGTTGCGTTTTTCCTATCTCAAAATGCAAGTGATAACTTGTAGAACATCCAGATCTTCCTTCCAAGGCAATAAACTGGCCTTTTGAAACAAAGGTTTGGTTTGGTACAACAATAGAATTCTGTAGCAAATGCAGATATTTTGAATAAACTAAATCACCAGTTTCGATTAAATGACGAATATAAACGAAATTGTAACCACCCCAATTTTGACCACTGGCATAGTCGACGGTAAATCCATCATCTAAATATGCATAGCACCTGAAATTTTCGCCAACACTTTCAACATACCTATTTCCATCTTGGTTTGTATCATCTATTCCAGTGATAAAGCCATAATTTGAAGCATATATCTTGCCACTACCAGTTGGTGTACTATAATCAATTCCAGGATGATTATTTGTACCATTATAATTTTGGCTTTGACTTGAGTTAGGAAAAGGATTTATAAAAGTTACATCAAATGCAGATGAGATTGATGCAATATAAAAAACGAGAATGGAAGTAATTGATAAAATAATGTTTTTGTTCATGAATTGAATCCTCCTAATTGTTATAAAAAATGATAAGTTCGTGTAATATAAAAAACTTAAATTGATATCCAAAACTAAAAGTATCGTGTACTTACGCCACCTTGCTCTTTTCTGTGAATGCCCGGAATGTAATTAATTGCATGGTTGCTGTGCGATTTACACCAATAGCTTATCATTCACATCAGATGTCTTTTATGGTGCATTTCATATGACTTAATACTTAAATTTATTTACTAATAATTTTATCTATGATTTCAAGTATATAAGATAAAACTAAACAATCTTCATAATTATTAGCATGGAGTCATGTGAAATGAACCATAGTTATTCTGTTATTCTTGCGTCTTTTGTCTTTACAAGCAATAACCGTGTGGTTGTATGCTAAGTGTTTCTAACGAATATGGAAAATATTGTAAAACAATCTTAGAAACATAGATCAATAATGAAATTATGTTACGGCTCTGCACAAAAAGTTTAAGGATATAGCGCTAAAGCACACAGGCTGCAAAAGCAAAAGAAAATTCTTTTTGAAACGATAAAGTTATTTAATTAACCAATAATTTGACAACTGAAAAAAAAACAGGTTTGCTTTTGGCTCCCTGCTGAGTGCTGGGTTATTCGCCCAATCTCGGTTCGATTTAATTCTGATGATCCTTATAAAACTATTGTTTTCAATTTTATTAATTCCCAAATATGTCAATATGAATAACATATTTTCAACATAAAGTAACCCAAAATGTATCAACCTCATCCTTTTGCTTTGTCAATAAGGCTAAAGGTGTTTTGAAAGAGGCGTCTCAAACCCGAATTGAAAAGCAACAGCAATGATCATTTTAGATTATAAGACTGAACAAACTAAAAGCGAATAACATTGAGCTAACCGGTTTTCAAAATGTGTAGCGAAGCGGAACATTTTGAAAATCCGGTTGAGCGATTGGTTAGCCGCACTAGTTGACTAGAAATTTGATTTCATTCTTTTTAAATCTTCCTCAATATTGTTTTCCTTTGCTTTATTAAACCACATGTTTGCTTTACTTTGATCTTGTTCAACAAAAACACCAAGAGAATAAAATGTTGCAAGCATAAATTGTGCCCTTGCAAGCCCACCTTCCGCAGCTTCGTTAAGAAAATTCAACGCTTTCTCGAAATTGGTTGGCACAGCAATGCCATTAAAATAATGATGATATAGACTAAACTTTGCATCAAGGTTACCAGAGTCAGAGGCTATTTGAAACCATCTTACTGCTTTTTTATTATCTTGGATAACACCATCTCCTTTGCTGTACATCATTCCTAAATTGAATTGAGCTTTAGAATGCCCTTTAATAGCTGCCTTATGAAAAAATTTTGATGCTTCTAAATAATCTTGTTTCACCTTATCGCCAGTAAGATAGCTTAATCCTAAATAGTACATAAAATCAATATCTTGTTCCTCAATAACATATTTTGCTTTTGTAATGCCGTTCACAAAAGATTTACGCAGCCACTCTATTCCTTTTTGCCGAAATCCCTTTTCGAGATATAATTTACCTAAATAGTATTGGGCCCACGAATGCCCTTGCGTGGCAGACTTTTCGAACCATCTAATTGCATCATCTTCATTCTTATTGATTCCTTCGCCAAAAGCAAACATTCTAGCAATGATGAATTGTGCTTCAGGGTTTCCATATTCCGCAGAATTATATAGATAAGAAAAAGCTTTTTTATAATTTAAATTCGTGTATTCTCTTATACCATTTACAATGTTTATATCATTATCATTTGGTGAACATCTGCATATTTTGTCTTTATCCCAATGACTATCCTCTTTTTGCTCACTATTCCAATATTGCACTACCCCTATTGGTACATAATCTGCTAAAAGCTCGGGCAAGCGTCTAAAAAAACTATGGTCAATATTCCTAACCTTAGTATTTTTAACATCATCCAAAATGGTTATCTTTTTGCCATCTTCAATAATATCTATTTCACTATTTGATTTTGAAAAAATTTTATTTTCATAATCTTGTTCGAAATTAGAGTAATATTTATCTCGCTCATCATACTGTGAATCGGCATAGTGATGACCCGATTCATCGGTATAAAGATATTTTTTACTTTTTAGTTTTTTACACGGGAAAATTATTGAATTGATATCTAAAACAAACCTATCTGCGGTATCATCACAAATAGACACCATGTATTTATTAATAAATTCATAATATTTGAGTAGTTCAGAAAAAAGAATTAATCTCAGAGGTGAATAAATATAACCATCATTTGAACTCTTTAATATTATTGTACTTTCTTTCCCGTCTCCAGTAATATATTCCAGAGAATGAAATGATTTGTGTGTTTCATGAGCTAAACCCGTAAATAGCAATAAGCTCATACCGTCAATTGCAAATCGTTTTGAAATCGAAGCAAAACCTAATGTTACATATTCATCAATTCTATTATTGAATTGTGATGTTCTGCACTTGTTATATGCATTAATCATGTATTCTAGAACTCGCAATGCGCACTTATCAGCTTTTATTTCATCTATAAGTATCGGATTTTGACAAAAAATATCCCCTTCAGATTGTATATTAATAATTTTTTTAAATAATCCAATTTGTTCGATTACTGAAGGTTTGTTCAGCCAACAAAAACCATGCGCATGACTCAACTCATGTCCAATAATAAAAGCAATTATGAAGTTAACAGAAGCTTCATAAATACTATATGAAATTAAGGTATCCGGGTCAACTGAAGGTACAGGTCTTTTATCATACTGCACATCAAATGTTTGAATATTATCCACAGCTTGTTTAATTCTATTAAACACGCTAAGATTTCCATTTAAACTTTTTATAATGCTGTCTGATATCTTATCAAATTCAATTGTATCACCAGACAATTGAGCATTTGCAATACGAAAAGCGGTTGCTACATCAATATTAATTGTCCTTCGTTTATTTTTAGGATTCATCAGAATTGGAACAGCATAGCCTGCGGCCATCCAAGCCTCTGCCAATAAAATTCTTGATAGCACATCATTCTTACAGTATACGCTCCCATCCCCACCTGTACAAGCACCACTAGACAAATCAACACATGACTTATTCCACAAATTTACTACTTCATATTCTTGGTTATCACTTTTATAACATCCATACGATAGCCTTTTTAGCGCTATTTCAACATTTCTATGCCACTTAGAAGCTGGCACCGGATCATTACAAATAAAAATTGTTGTTTTATTTATTTTCGAGTGTTCTTTGCAAAACGATATATTATCGTATCCAATTGCTAAAGAGACTGATATGAAAATAAGAAAATAATTTATTAGTTTGTAGATTTTGTTTTGCATAATAAGCCTTGTTGCAATTTTTTTATTATTTCGCTAGTATCAATAAGATCGTTTAGAGTCGCCGACTTGCTTAATGCTTTTTTGTTAAAAAATATAAAAGAAACTTTTGCCTTTTTGGATTTCAAATACAATTCGTATAAAATCTCAAAGTATCCATCAAGTTCTGATGAATAAAAATGAAGCAATGTTCTTCCTGGAGAGACATCGACTTTTAACGGTATTAAATTATTTTCAATCTGCCATTCTACACCTATTTGTTGTATCACCATGCTACAATCTAATAATGAAGATGAATAATAAACTTTATCATTAAACCCCATTTCCAAATCAAAAGCACCACTTCTTATGCTATCATCTTCTATATCAGACACTATACCGATACTAATTATACTTAGTTTGTTTCCAAACAACACTGGATAGTTATTTCTAAGGTTATTATCAATCTTTTTTGCTTTTATTATTTCCATATCTAAAGTATTGTTTTTGGATTGTGATCTATTGTTAGATCTAATATCATTTTTTATTGGATCATTCGTAGTAGAGCAATTACTGATAAAAAGCAAAAAAAACAGTATAATGAGCACATGGTTATTCATTTTCAAACTCTCTTTCCAATACCTTTATGATGATTCCGCAACTATTCGAATATCTATCTATTCCTGCTTTCATATCGTCTATCGTGATATTAGGTAATTGACTATGGGTTTTGATTCTCTCTAAATCATTTTTACAATTTGAAACCATTTCTTCTGATATAGTAATATTGGCAGTATTTTTTATATTTGATTCTACATACATTTTTATCAATTCGAAACTACCAACTATTACTACAATAATTATGGTTAATATCATAAATTTAAACACTTTATTCAAAATTAATTCACTAGGTTTCTTTTTTTTCTGTTCATTATTTAGTAGTTGATAAGAATGATATATCAGCAGGTATGTAAAGCCATATAAACCATAACTTAAAATCGATATAATGTCTGTTGATTTCATTTTAAATCCTTTGTTTCTGTTATGCGGCTAACGCTTAAGCTCACAGGCGGCAAAAGCGAAAATGGAATAACTTTTGAAACGATAACGTTATTTAACCAATAAATTGCCAACTGGTAAAAAACGCCATTGCTTTTGACGTCCTGTGGAGTGCTGG
>Ga0272440_1003144_pt1 | contig 12471 bp, 2 predicted proteins | sample SSMMMBAug17_FD_192440 | JGI IMG/M metagenome (GOLD analysis project Ga0272440, IMG submission 192440) | Marine sediment archaeal communities from Little Sippewissett salt marsh, Falmouth, MA, United States - SSM-MMB-Aug17 | ecosystem: Environmental > Aquatic > Marine > Wetlands > Sediment ... | reverse complement strand
AGAGCTATTACAATCAAACAAATTTATAAAGGAGTTTTTGTTATTATGACTCCTAAAATTCAAAGAATATCGATATTATCAGTCAGCTTAGTCAGTTTATTATTTTTCATTATGTTAAACAATGCTTTCCCCTGGCCTATCCCTGATTCAGGTCAAACAACATGTTATAATCTTGAAAAAGAAATTCCCTGCCCAAAATGAGGTGAACCTTTTATGGACAGGATGCCAATTACAATATTAACCCACCATCGTACACAAAATTAGATGTAAAGGGCAATGATTTACCCGATGATGGTTTCAAAAGAAATATTACTGAATGTGATGGATGGAAAAACAATTATTAATGGCGATTTAGATAGTAATGGGCGTGTGAAAATCAGTGATGCTATTCTATCTTTGCAATGGCTTTCAGGTTTGCCAGTTCCTATTAATGAAAATGGCAGAATAACTCAAAATTTGAAAAGGAAGTCTTATGAAAAAAGTACTAACCATAATTTTATGCGTATTTGCCTGTAACTGGTTTGATGCCAATGCACAAATCCAGGCACCACTGTCCACAAGCAATAAAGCCAAGATGCTCATGGAAAAATACCCTGATATGCCGCTATACTTTATTCAAAACAAGGGACAGATAAACAGCAAATATTTATTTTATGAAAAGAATGCTTTTAGTGGAACTTACTTTGCTGCAGATGGCATTTATATTGCGCTCCATAAATTGCAAGGAAAAGTTGTGCCCAAACTGCACACAAATAAATTCTTTTTTCAAGAAAATAAGGCATCTCTTCAGACATCTTTTATCAAATTAACAATGCCCGGCATGAATGACCAGGTGGACATTATTCCTGAAGATCAGGTTGATATGAAAGTAAACTATTTGAAAGGTTCGTCAAAAGAATCATGGAAAACAGATATACCAGCATTTTCAGCCATTCGATATAATAATGTCTATCCGGGAATTGATATTCGATTCTATGGAAATAACAGGCAGCTTGAATACGATGTCATTGTCAAACCAGGTGCAGATCCATCAGTAGTTCAATTTCAATATCAAGGAATAGAAAACCTCGAAGTTTGTTCTGATGGTAGACTTAAAATTACGCTGGCAGAAAATCAAAGCATTTACCAAAAAAAGCTCTTTATATATCAAACTATCAATGGAGAAAAAATTCAGATTGAGGGCCATTTTAATCAGATCAGCGCATCAGACTTGCCTGAAAAAAATCAATACACGTATTCTTTTCATATCGATTCTTTCAATCCGGAATATGCATTAACGATTGATCCTGTTATGGTTTTTTCTACTTATTTTGGGGGTACATCAATTGATATTGGTGGGGCAGTTGCGGTTGATAAAACAGGGAATATATATTTATCAGGAATGACAACATCCCTTGATTTACCTGCAACTGAATCTTTTGTAAATCATCAGCAGGACATTGATATAAATGGCGAATGGAATGCTGTCATATCTGATAACTGGGCTTATGGTTGCGATCCGGGAATTGATCAAACTTTTGCTGTAACGCTCAATCAAAATGTTAATAACATTACTTTGTCAATTGGGGACTTTCTTTTTTCCGGTGAATATAATGCACCATATTTTGTCGTTTCAACGAATTATTATAATAATTATGTATATATAAATGAAACAATAAGTTTGTCAATTCAGTCCAATAAACTGATCTCTGGAACAGTGGCCTGGGAATCGACTGATGGAATTAACTCTTGTTATGGTGGAAGCAATATAACTCTTAGTCGAACAATCGAAGAATCAATAAATTGGGATATTTTTATTTCCAAATTCAGTCCTGATGGCAAAAGATTAATATATTGTACATTAATTGGTGGTAATGGACAGGATAGTCCTGAACAAATAATAACTGATGATTACAACAACATATATGTTACAGGAAATACAGAATCAACAAACTTTCCAACATTGAATGCCTTACAATCAGCCAATGCAGGCTATTTTGATGCCTTTGTTTTTAAGCTGGATAGTTCAGGGCAGGAATTTTATTTCTCAACATATTTAGGTGGGAATGACAATGAAACTTCAAATGCTGTAGATCTTGATAATGATGGAAATATGTATATTGCCGGCCAGACATTTTCGACGAATTTTCCAACATATAATGCCATGAAAAGCTTTCACAGTGGTGATGATAGTGAAATATGGGTTTCTAAAATAAATGTTACAAGCCTTTCTAAAAAGTATGCGACAAAACTTTCTTTAAACTACTCAACATACATTGGTGGATCTTCAGATGATGCATGCTCATGCATTGATGTAGATAGTCAGGGTAATTTATTTATAGCAGGCGATACAAGTTCATTTGATATGCCAACTAAAAATGCATTTGATAGCTTTCATAATGGGGGGGAAGACTGTTTTATTGCAAAAATTAATTCATTTGGAACAGATTTTAAATTTATGACTTACATAGGTGGCAGTGGAAATGACAATACAAATGCAATTCAATTGGGAACAACTGGTAATATTTATCTTGTGGGAGAAACTGATTCCTCAGATTTTCCATTAAAAAATCAGTTCCAAAGCACAAATGGCGGTCGAATAGATTCCTTTATATTTAAGCTGAATTCTGATGGCAATAAGAATTTATTCTCTACCTATTTTGGTGGAACATACAATGATGCTGTAAACGACATTGTTGTTGATGATACAGACACTTGTTATCTTATTGGAATAATAAGTAAACCAGAGGGTGTATTATTCCCTGAGAGTGGTTTTCCAGTTCAAAATCCATTGCAAGAATCCTTTGCAGGTGGAGATAATGATTGTTTTATAACCGTATTTCAAAATAACAATAATACCCCGATTTTCTCAAGTTTTATGGGTGGAGAATTAAGTGAATTCTGCTTTTTTATAGACCTTGATCATGAAAAAAATATTATCGTTACTGGATCATCGACATCCTCAGATTTTCCTGTTCAAAATGCATATCAACAAAGTTATAAAGGATATTCAGATGCCATCCTTGTCAAAATGAAATTCAATCAGCCGCCAGATAAAGCCAGCTCTCCATATCCTTCAAACAATTCAACCAATATCAGTACAGATAGCATTTTGTCATGGACAGGCAATGACCCTGATAGCTTTTTATTGACTTATAACATATATTTTGGAACCAGCCCCACACCACCCCTAAAAACCTCGAATCAAATCACGAGCATTTTCTATCCAGGCGAGTTGTTATCAAACACTTGGTATTACTGGAAAATCGAAACAAAAGATGCTTATGGCGTCACCACAGAAGGCGATATATGGAAATTTAAAACCGAATATATTGATACAGTTGCACCTTCGTCCCCTGAAAATGTTCAGTCCACAACACCAATAAAATCATGGCGTCAATCAAACACAATCAATATAACATGGAATGTAGGCAACGACTCAAATGGCAGTGGCGTTGCTGGCTATTCTTTTTTATGGGATACATCCGCTACAACAGATCCGAACATAACAGTTGACACAACCAACACCCATACAACAAAGCAAAATTTAACCGATGGCAACAGACATTATTTTCATATTCGAACCATTGATAATGCAAGCAATGCCAGTAATACCATTCATATGGGGCCATTTTATATTGATAAAACGTCTCCGCAACCTCCTGATAATCCACATAGCAGCAGCCATCAAACAAATGTGTGCAGTCAAAACAATGCGGTTTCTGTCTCCTGGAATAAACCCTTAGGCGATTTAAGTGGTGTAAATGGTTTTTCAGTAGTTTGGGATCAATCTTCAACAACTTTGCCACCAAAAGAGGTGACAGTCGAGGAACCATCTGTCATACAGGAATTGGCAGACCATCAACAACATTATATTCATGTTCGTTCTGTGGATACTGCCGGAAACTGGAGCACAACAGCCATGCATTATGGTCCATTCTGTATAAAAACGAATATTAATAAACCACCCGATAAAGCCTCCTCGCCAAACCCTTCAAACAATTCAACCAATATCAGCACAAATACAACTTTGTCATGGACAGGCAATGACCCTGATGGCGATTCATTGACATATAACATATACTTTGGAACCAGTTCTACACCGCCTCTAAAAACCACGAATCAATCCTCGCGTTTTTACAACCCAGGAAACTTGTTATCAGATACATGGTATTACTGGAAAATAGAAACAAAAGATGCCTATGACATCACCACTGAAGGCGATATTTGGAAATTTAAAACCAAATATATTGACACTGTTGCACCTTCATCCCCTGCCAATGTTCAGTCCACAACACCTATAAAAACATGGGGTAAATCAGACACAATTGATATGACCTGGAATGAGGGTACTGATCCAAATGGAAGTGGTGTTGCCGGCTATTCATTTATTTGGGATACATCCCCAACAACAGATCCGAACATAACAGTTGAAACAACCAACACCCATACAACAAAACAGAATTTAACTGATGGCAACAGCCATTATTTTCATATTAGAACCATTGATAATGCAAATAATGCCAGCAATACAATTCATATGGGACCATATTTTATTGATAAAACCCCTCCCCAAGCGCCTTATAATCCGTTGAGCAGTAGTCATCAAACAAGTGTGTGCAGCCAAAACAATGCGGTTTCTGTTTCCTGGAATAAACCATCAGGCGATTTAAGTGGTGTTGCTGGTTACTCAATACTTTGGGATCAGCAAGCTACAACACTTCCACCAAAACAAATTTCTGGCTCTCAAATAACTACTACACAGATTTTGGCAAATCATCAAAAGCATTATATTCATGTTCGTTCTGTGGATGCTGCTGGAAATTGGAGCAATTCTGCCATGCATTATGGTCCTTTCTGTATTGAAACTGCAATACCAGTTCCCCAGGGCTTGGCTGTGTCATCCCGAAATTCAAACAGCATTTCTTTTCAATGGAATAAGGTTTCAAATCAGGCAACGTATCGATTGTATCGTTCGGACTCAAAAAATGGATTTTATATTCACATTGGACCTTACAATATCTCTGAGACATCATTTACTGACAGACATTTAAATCATACCACCTATTGGTATAAAATTTCAGCATGCGATGCCTCAAAAGAAAGCGATCTTTCTCCCCCAATCAAAGCGGAAACAGATTCCAAAGACGCCTTTGAGATTATTGCTATCAATGAATATGAAGAACAATTCGCGGGATCAAAAGTCAATTATATCATCGGGGTTCAGCCTGAGTTAAATTTTGATATGAGACGAATTCAACTGAACTTAATCAATACCCAAAAATGGATGTTAACACCAACCCTATCGAAATCTTCAGGAACACCCCAATTTTGGACAACAGTTTCATTTCATATCCTTATGAACGGCAATACGGCTTATCAACCATTTAAAGTGGTGGGCATTGGTAATGTTCAAAGAGAAAAAGAATTGTTTATCAAAGTTGTCAATCCAAATGATCAAAATTTAAGTTTGCATGTACAAACAGACACAATTCAAATGAACAATCAGGTCTCTGTATATGGAAAAATATTACCTGCAAAAGCACAAGAAAAGATAACGCTTTTTTATAAACATGAAGCAGAAAGTGTATATGGCACAGTCGATACACAAACCAAAGCGGATGGTTCTTATCAATGTTCATTTCGGCCGGATAAGGTGGGTAATTATAAAATATATTCCAAAAGCCAGAATCTGAATAGTGACAGTCAAACAATTTTTGCCCAAAGGGGTGTATCACACTTGACACTGTCTGTATCTGATACATCCAATTCATCAGATTACACAATTATCGGTATGCTGGCCCAAGGATTGCCCAATGAAGACATCAGAATACGATTTATTCTTGATGACCAATCCTTTACAGAGTTAACTGTTAAAACCAATCAACATGGCCAGTTTGAATATATTTTTCATCCGTCAAAACCTGATCGTTATACAATTCAGTCTTGTTGGAAAGGAAATTCAAACTATGTGGGCACAGTCAGTCAGGCACGCGTTATTGGAAACATGATCGGTCAGGCCTTAGTTATTGCAGGAGATACCAATGATGCATTGGAAAATGATGTTCTTTTTCTTGCGGATTTATTCTATAAAACACTCATTGATCATCAATATACAAAAGATTCAGTCTACTATATTGCCAAAAAACACAATAGCCTGTCTGGAATTGTAATTGATAATACCACGCCATCAAAAACAGCAATCCAGCAATATCTTGATTCATTATCAAATGGTCAACAAAATAGGTGGGTGGATAGCAATAATCCATTGCTGATCTATATGATTAATCATGGCAGCAAGGATAAATTCTTGTTAAACGATCAAGAAATGCTTGATGCACACGAGCTTGATCAGTGGCTGGACGCCCTGCAACTAAAAACAGGATGTCAGGTTCAGGTGATTATTGATGCCTGTTATTCTGGCACTTTTGTTGATAATCTGATGCCTGATAATCAACAACGACGTATTGTCATGACCTCAACAAACAATTCAGGCATCTCTTTATATAATCAGGATGGCAGGGAATCTTTTTCATATTTTCTGATTAATGAAATCAGAAAAGGATACAATCTGGAAGTCAGCTTTGAAAACACGATAGAAATCTTAAACAAAAAAGTGCTGTTTTCAGATCAAAATCCACAAATCAGTGATCCTGGTCAACTGGCAGATTTAACTTATATCGGCGCAGGAATACTTTTTGGAGACGAATCACCTGTTATTACATCTCATACAATCTCACAGATAATTGGTTCGGGCCAGTATCCCATATACGCAGAAATCAATCATCTCCATCAGTTGAAACGAGTCTGGGCAACCATCATTCCCCCCTATTTTTCTTTATCTGACACATCGGCAGATACCTTTTCAGTCCATTTGCCTTCAATCGATTTAAGCCTGACGAACAATAATCATTATGAAAATGTTTATGCGCATTTTATCATAGACGGCATATACACGATTTCTATTGTTGCACAAGATACTTTGGATAATATATCGACACAAGAATTTATTCTGTGTGTTGAAAATGGACTTTCTGCTGACAGATTTTGCGATCTTGATCTTGATGGGCAAATGTCCCTTAGAGATGCCATTGTAGCGATCCAGTTAACAAGCAATATAAAGAAGAGCATTATGAACAATCTTATTTATGCAGATATCAATAAGGATAAAAAGATAGGTTTGCCGGAAGCCTTGTTTATATTAAAGACAATATCACATTAATTTTGTGCCTGTTGAAGGTGTCAATGTACAGGGTAACCATTAATTAAGGAGAGGGATTATGTTTAAACGATTAATGAATCGTAAATTCAGATTCAGTATCAGCATTTATTTGTTTGTTTTGATCTGGCCATTGTCAGCAATGGGGCATCAAAAATCAGATAAGCGTTTTTATGAACAATATGCCAATCCACCTCTCATGTTTATTGAGAATCTGGGACAGCTTGATTCATCAATAAAATACTATGAAAGGGGGATGGGCCATACAATGGGATTTACCCCAAATGGCATTATTGTCAATTTGTTGACAAATGAACAATTGCGCTCGGACACATCAAAAAAACAATCGATAAAAATATCCGAAGATCATGACACCTCGACGATTAAGTTCAATATTGTAGGGATTGATAAAAATGCAGTGATTTCTGCTGATCAAAAACAGACCACCCGAATGAATTATTTGACTGGTCAACAACCGAAAAATTGGCGAACCAATATTGCGACCTATCGTTCAATAACCTACTCACAGGCATATCCAGGAGTAGACATTCGCTTTTATGGCAATCATCTAAAACTTGAATATGATGTTATTCTGGCGGCAGGTGCTGATCTTTCTGGTGTACGTTTTCAAATTGATGGCATTGAAGACATGAATTTGAACTCAAATGGAGATTTGGTTCTCCAAATGCCTAATGGGAGGACGCTAACTCAAAAACATCCATTTATTTTTCAGGAAATCAATGGGGAAAAAATTCAGGTTACCGGCCAGTTCAAACTATATTCTGATGAAAATATGCATATATATGGGTTTGATGTAGAAAAGTATAATCAACAGTATCCATTGATCATTGATCCTATCATTCAATATTCCACATTTTGGGGAGGAAATGAGAACGATCTGGGGAATAATCTATGTGTGGATTCACAAGGAAATATTTATATTGTTGGTACAACAAGTTCAGGTGAATTCCCGGAATCTTCAGATCCAATTGAGGCGTATCACGCAAATGAAGACGTATTTATTGCTAAATTTGCTCCTGATGGTCAAAGCATTATTTTTGCCACCTATCTTGGCGGTAGTGGCGGGGATTTTGGTTCAGACATTGCTGTAGATGATTCTGGTATTTATATTGTGGGAAATACGTCATCAACCAATTTTCCCTTAAAAAACAGCGTCCAGTCAGAAACGAGCGGTGAAGACTCAGATATCTTTTTAACAAAACTCAGTTCGGATGGCACATCAGTTTTATTTTCTACATATTATGGCGGCTACGAGGCTGATTCTGCGCATGCTTTGGCCATTGATAGTACAGGAAATATGTATGTGGTTGGTGAAACCATGTCAACAAATTATCCTTACTCGGTATCATTTGTAAATATGGAGAATATCAAAAATGATTTGAATGGATTCATTACAAAGATGGATCCAACAAACAGTCAGATGATTTATTCAACTTTTTTTGGCGTAGGTACAACATGTAAAGATGTTGTTCTGGATAATCAAAATAATGTATATTTGACAGGTTCTACAGTATTTGTTGATCAAGGCTGGTTTCCACTAACAAACGATAGCCAGGAAAATTGGAATGAATTCTGTTCTTTTATCATGAAAATCAATGCAGCAGGTACAGAGGTTGTTTATTCAACGATTATTGGGGGTGGCTTAAATGATTTTGGTGAAGGCATTGCTGTTGATCAACAAGGCAATGCGATCATGACTGGCTATGGAAATTCTGAGGATTTTCCATTAAAAAATCAGCTTTATTCCTACAAATCTGAGTTCGATGCATTTATTGTTCAATTGTCATCAGATGGATCAGAAGTTCTTTTTTCAACCTTTCTGGGCGGAACAAAAGATGATATGGCCACAGATATAGCCCTGGATCAAGACAATAATATTTATATTACCGGAAAAACTGATAGTATTGATTTTCCTATGATTGATCCAGTGGAAGAACCTGGGGGCTTAAACGATGTTTTTATAACAAAGGTCAGTTCAGATCAAAAAAAGCTTTCATTTTCTTCTTATATTGGTGGAACAGGTAATGATGAAGCCACATCCATTCATGTTATATCTTCCGATAATATCGTGTTAGCAGGTGTCACAGAAAAATCAATTAGTGAAACAACCCATTTCTTTCCGACAGTGCAGCCCATCCAGGAAAATATGGGGGGAAAAAAAGATGCATTTATTTTAAAACTGGTTTCAGACATACCAACTGATAATACACCGCCAGGCATCCCCCAAAATTTGATATCTTCTGTTCAAAAGCAGACATGGACCAATCAAAAGCAAATTACAATTTCATGGGCGGCTGCGAATGATTCAGACAGTGGCGTTGCTGGATACTCATATCAATGGAATGCCATCACCAATTCGAGTCCTGATTTAACTGTTGATACAACACAGTTACAATCAATAAGCCCTGCTCTTTCAAGTGGAAACACGCATTATTTTCATATTCGAACCATTGATAAAGCCGGAAATGCCAGTCAAGTGGTTCACTCAGGGCCTTTTTATATTGATATCGATAGCCCGGATCTTCCCCAATCCCCCTTTAGTGCCTCACATAACCTGAATGTTTGCAGCACACAATCAACAATTGACATTCAATGGTCTGCATCAAACGATACGCACAGTGGTATTGCAGGCTATGCTATTTTATGGGATACCCATTCCGGAACCATACCATCCGGACAGATTACTACCACAGACACCCAAACAAAAAGTCCGCAGCTTAACAATTCAACATCGCATTATATCCATATTCGCGCAGTTGACAGGGCCGGAAACTGGACATCATCAGCCCTTCACTATGGGCCATTTTGTATTGAACGTTCACAAATCCCAGATACACCAACAGGGCTGACCATAGACAATATTAATAATCATACCATATCACTAAACTGGAATGATAATATGACATCAGTGAGTTATTATAATATTTATCGCGGAACTGCCCAAAACGCATGCTTTTTCAAACTGAACCCAACAGGGCTGACAATTTCTGAATTTAAAGACACAGGGCTGAATATGCAAACAGAATACTGGTATAAAGTTTCAGCAGTCACTGTTTCAGGAGATGAAAGCCCGCTATCCTTACCCATCAAGGGAAAAACTGAAATTAATCCTGTTTTTCAACTTGATGTCTTAAATTATCAAGAACAGTTTCAGGGCGTTGATGCGGTCTTTCAAATTAATGTAATGACTGAAAACAACTTTACTGACACGATTCAATTTTACTTATTAAATGTACCTGATAATCTCCAATATCAGTTTGATCAAAACAGTATTGATCCATCAAATACAGGGCAAATCAGTTTATCAATTTTTATTCCGCAATTATTCACAGCCGGTAATTACCAAATGACCTTACAGGCCATTGGTGGCGGGCTTTTTTTTTCAAAACCATTATATTTAAAAGTTATACCTGCTGAACAGACACAACAGGAAATCAGCATTCATATTCAACAGGATCAAATAAGACTGGGAGATACAGTCACTCTTTTTGGACGTATTGTTCCATTTCATAATGGGGGATTATCCATTCATACAAAATTTTTGGCGGACAGCAATTATTCTGAAAAAAATGTCGATATATCAAACATTTCATCACAAGGACACTGGACATCTCAATTTGTACCGACTAAAGCAGGCACTTATCAAATCTATTCTCAATGGAAAAATTCGGATAATTCAACGATCCAAAGTCAAATAGAAACCCTGACTGTCTATCCTGGCCTTTCCTATATGACATGTGGAATATATGGCGCAAACAATCAGCCTATCGGAAAAATAGAGAAAGATATGGTGGTTTATATCAATGGACAGCTATCCCCTCAACTGAGCTATGAAACGCTCACATTAAAAACCATCAAGCCAGACAAACAGGAATCTGAAATTTCAGTTTCAACAAGCTTTGGTGGCAAATTCAGCTATGTATTTTTGGTAGATAGTGAAGGTGAATGGCAATTGTCTTTTTGTTGGGGAGGCAATAATGATTATGAGGGGTGTAACAGTTCTCAAATCAAATTATATCCGGGGCTTGAGGTCGGTAATGCGTTGATCGTTTCAGGGGGTGGATTTGGTGATGATCTATCTCCCTGTTTGGAAATGCTGACCAGGCGGTTTTATTCTATTTTACTTCGAAGACATTTTTCTCATGAAATGATTTACTATATTTCGCCAGGTATTGCATCAGCTACGTATCCTGTTGATGATAATTTTCCGGAAGTCAATGACATTAAACAATACCTTGAATCCCTGTATCCGGAACATACATCAGGAATAATAAACGACAATAAACAACTTATCATCTATCTTGCAGATCATGGCGGCAATAATAAGTTTCTGATGAACTCTCTGGCGTCAAACGAAAAATTAAGTGCTTCTGATCTGGATCAATGGCTTGATATCTACCAGCAAAAAACAGGTGATATGGTGATTGTGATTGTTGAATCCTGCTATTCAGGTAGTTTTATTGATGAGCTTTCTCCTGCAATAGATCAAAAACGAATCATCATCACATCTACAGAAAAAGATCAACAAGCAATCTTTGATAAAACATGTTCTAATAACTTTTCACAGTATTTTTTTAATTTTATTGAAAGTGGTGAAAATATTAAAAACAGTTTTCAAAAAGCGAAAGATAAAATGATGGGACTGAAACAATTTTTTCAGGATGGAACATTCAAGCAATTTCCACAAATCCTGGATGCAATGAATCTATCTCAGAATTCCTTTATTGCCGGATCATACCATATTGGCGATGCCATGCCATCAATTGAGTATAATCCAACAACAGACATTCATGCTGGTTTATTCCCATTAAATGTTATCATTCATGATGCAGAAGATGCAGTGACAGCCTGGGCAAATATCATTCCTCCAAACTTTATTGCGCCTGTGATTACCAATGAATTTTCAACTCCTGTTTGGGATCTGGATACAGTGCAACTGAATCCCGGGCAGCAAAAGGATGAATATTTCGGTACATACAATTTTTTATATAATGGCATTTATACAGTGACCATTTTTGCCAGAGATTCCAAAGACAAGATGACATCAAAAGAAATCTCATTCACTGTTTCAGGCGGAGAGGAGCCTTTTATAAAAGGCGATATTAATTTTGATCAACAGATTTCAATACAGGATGCCATTATTGCGCTAAAAATCATATGTGGTTTACAAGCGCCTGTTGCAAAAGGAGCGGGTATTGATCAATCAAAAATAGGTTTGTCGGATACAATATTTGTTTTGAGGAAAGTGTCAG
>Ga0272440_1003143_pt1 | contig 12472 bp, 10 predicted proteins | sample SSMMMBAug17_FD_192440 | JGI IMG/M metagenome (GOLD analysis project Ga0272440, IMG submission 192440) | Marine sediment archaeal communities from Little Sippewissett salt marsh, Falmouth, MA, United States - SSM-MMB-Aug17 | ecosystem: Environmental > Aquatic > Marine > Wetlands > Sediment ... | reverse complement strand
TATTATTAGAGAATTCCTTAGTTGGACGATAATACAAATTATGAAAATATGAAAAAAAATATATGGTATTCATAAAATGATGTCAAGAATTTGGGATATTAAGGAAAAAAAATGCCTGAAAAAAAATTGCCTGGAAAAATAATGACAGAACATATCATGTCAGCTATGTTGAATCAATAGTCTATACGATTGCTTGAATTGCGGACATCTAATAAATATTTTGAAGTAACATCTGTTATTTGGTTAAATTTTTGCTTGTTAAGTAAATATGGGTAATGTTATATTAATGATAAACAAATTCAAGGAGATTGCTTAGAAACCTGAAATGAATTCAACAATTTATGAAATCAACTCAAGTCCTATAATGAATTAAATTATTAATTTCATGATAACTCTAATAGCTTTCCTAAATCACAAGGAGGTCAATCTAATGGAAGAAAAATATAACCCTAAAGCGATTGAATCCCGATGGCAATCGTTTTGGGAAAATGAGAAACTGTTTCAAGTGGTCGAAAATCCTGACCGCAAAAAATATTATTTATTGGAAATGTTCCCTTATCCATCGGGAAAAATTCATATGGGCCATGTTCGCAACTATACTATTGGTGATGTTGTGGCGCGATACAAACGCATGAAAGGATTTAACGTGCTTCATCCCATGGGATGGGATGCTTTTGGAATGCCTGCCGAAAATGCTGCAATTGCGAATAAAACACACCCCGCCAAGTGGACATATGACAATATTGATTACATGCGCAATCAACTGAAAAAAATGGGGTTTAGTTACGATTGGAGCCGAGAATTTGCTACATGCAGACCAGATTATTATCGATGGGAACAGTGGTTGTTTATCAAAATGTTTGAAAAAGGCATGGCATATCGTAAATCTTCGTATGTGAATTGGTGTGAAACCTGTCAAACAGTCCTGGCCAATGAACAGGTAGAACAGGGAGAATGTTGGCGATGCGGTCAGGTGGTTCAACAAAAAAATCTTCCTCAGTGGTTCTTTAGAACAACCGATTATGCTGATGATTTATTGATGTATTGCGACAAACTTCCTGGATGGCCTGAAAAAGTCCTGACCATGCAAAAAAATTGGATTGGAAAAAGTTATGGCGCTGAAATTCATTTTCCATTGGAAAACAGTGAGGATTATATTAAAGTCTTTACAACCCGCCAGGATACAGTTTTTGGCGCAACATTCATGAGTCTTGCCCCTGAAAATCCATTGGTACTTGAACTGTCTCAAAATACGAAACAGGCTCAGGTTATTCAGGATTTTGTCAACCGCATGGCCTCTCAAGACAAAAGCAAACGAACAGCAGAAGATTATGAAAAGGAAGGGGTTTTTACTGGTGCTTATTGCATTAATCCCATGACAGGTCGTCGCATGCCCATTTATACTGCAAATTTTGTTTTGATGGATTATGGTACTGGTGCTGTCATGGCTGTTCCCACTCATGATCAACGCGATTTTGAATTTGCCAGGAAATATAAACTGGATTTTCAGATTGTGATCCAACCTGAAGGAGAACCCCTTGATCCGCAAACAATGACAGAAGCCTATACTGGACAGGGCATAATGGTCAATTCCGGCCAATTTGATGGAATGTCAAATGTTAATGCTCTTGATGCTATAGCTGAATATCTGGAGAAGAATCATCTTGGGAAAAAAACAGTCAATTTCAAATTAAGAGATTGGGGGATATCTCGACAACGTTATTGGGGGGCTCCTATCCCCATGGTGCATTGTGAAAATTGCGGCATTGTGCCTGCCAGACTGTCTGATTTACCCATTGTTTTACCAGAAAATGCTAATCTCCTTGAAGGTGGACGATCTCCATTGCCTGAATTGGAATCATTTGCCAAAACAGATTGCCCAAAATGTGGAAATCCAAATGCACGCAGAGAAACTGATACAATGGATACATTTGTGGAATCTTCATGGTACTATGAACGATATTGCTGCCCTGACTATGATCAAGGAATGTTAAATCGTTCGGCAATCGATTATTGGATGCCTGTAGATCAATATATTGGTGGGGTAGAACATGCAATCCTTCATTTATTATACTCCAGATATTTTACACGTGTTCTTCATGATATGGGTTTGGTTCAATACAAAGAACCTTTTACCCGATTATTGACACAAGGCATGGTATGCAAAGAAACCATTTCCTGTCCGAAACATGGATTTTTATTTCCTGAAGAAGTTGAAAAAATTGACAATCAACGTGTTTGCACATTATGCAAGCAAACTGTTAAAGTAGGACGTACTGAAAAAATGTCCAAGTCCAAAAAAAATGTTGTTGACCCCAATGCTTTGCTCGAAAAATATGGTGCGGATACCATGCGTATATTTTGTTTGTTTGCTGCACCGCCTGAACGTGATCTGGAATGGAGTGAACAGGGGGTTGAAGGTGGATATCGTTTTTTGAATCGTCTTTGGCGGTCTGTTGAAATGAATCACGCTTTATTGACCCATGCCACGACTTATCAAGGGGACATGACTGATCTTAATCCTGATCTAAAAAAATTATTTCAAAAAACTCATGAAACCATCAAAAAAGTAACCAATGATATTGAACGTTTTCATTTTAACACTGTCATCAGTGCTGTTATGGAATTGATTAATGCTGTTTTTTCATTTAACCCATCTGAAAAAAGTGCTCAGTATCCATCAGTGTTGAAATCGGCCATAAAAAATGCGGTGTTATTACTGTCACCCATAGTTCCCCACATTTGTGAAGAACTATGGTCAGCATTAGGATATGAGTCAAGTCTTATTAATGAATCATGGCCAGACTATCGTGAAGATGCATTGGAAAAAGAAAGTCTGCTGATTGTGATCCAGGTTAATGGAAAGCTTAGAAGTCGTATTCAAATACCAGTTGATATGTCTGATGACAATATTAAGCAAGCAGCATTGGACGATGAAAAAGTGCTTAAATTTATTGAAGGTAAGACCATTCGAAAAATAATTCTGGTTAAAAACAAATTGGTCAACATTGTGGTTTAGTTATGATACATTGGATAAAATGGATCGTTTTTGTAAGTATTTTGACAGCAGTAGTGGGCTGCGGTTACCGATTTTCTGGTGGTGAAGGCTTATTAAATGGCACGATTCAATCTGTTTACGTTCAAATGTTTGAAAATAAAAGCCGATGGTCGGATTTGGATGTTATCTTTACCAACGATATCATTGCTGAACTTGTCAGAAACCGATCGGTTACATTGAATAACAATTCGGATAAAACACGTCTTTGCGGAACAATTGAGCGGGTTTATGTGGATACTTTAAATCGATCTGCTGATGGTAAACCGCAAGAAAAGTATATTGAAGTAACCATATCTGTGTTTTTAAAAAATAACAGCGGAAAAATAATCTGGCAGAGTCGTCCTGTAAAAGCGCGTGAGCCATATTTCCCAGGTAAAACCCACCAAAAAACATTGAACATTCAAATGGATGCTATTAAATGTATATCCAAACGAGTGGCAATGACAATGGTGAATGAGTTAGGTCAGGGATTTTAGGAACCACAACTTTCCCATTTGCTAAAATCAGACAGGTCGGACTGATGATACAAGATGGGAACTTTTTTCCGAGCATTCTTTAGCAATTTTTAAAAGGAGGAGCTTATGTTGTTATCCATCACCCAGTCCAAAATCATTTGTACTCTTGGACCATCATGCCATACGTCTGATCAAATCAAGCGTCTGGCTGATATTGGAATGGACTGTACACGAATCAATTTTTCTCATGGTTCGGCTGAAGATAAAATACGTCTTTTTGAAAATGTCAGGAAAGCTGATAGTAATCTGGCAATTCTTTGTGATATTCAGGGCCCTAAAATTCGCATTGGCACAATTGAAAATCCCGGCGTTCATTTAAAACAGGGAGCGTCAATTACAGTGACAACAGAACCAATTGAAGGTAACAAAGATCGTATCAGTATTTCATATGAAAAATTACCCAAAGAAGCAAAGCCTGGAGATTTGATTTTTATTAACGATGGCCTTGTTTGTTTGAAAGTTAAGGAAATTAATCAAAACGATCTGATTTGCGAAATTATTACAGGCGGTTTTATCTCCACAAAAAAGGGCGTGAATTTACCCTCAACCCAAATTTCATTAACAGTTCCTACTGAAAAAGACATTGAAGATTTAAAACTCATCGCCAAATTAGATCCTGAATATATTGCCATTTCATTTGTTAATGATGAAAAAGACGTTACAACCATCAGAAAAATATTGGCCGATGCTGGAAATACAGACATAAAACTTATTTCAAAAATAGAACGTCCATTTGCACTGGATAATTTTGATAAAATTCTATCGGTGTCTGATGGCATTATGATTGCGCGCGGAGATTTGGGCGTTGAAATAGCTGCCGAAGATGTTCAACCGGTTCAAAAATCTTTGATCAAAAAATGCAATATTGCCGGAAAACCGGTTATTGTTGCCACACAAATGCTGGAATCGATGACCCAGGCTCCCACACCCACCCGAGCTGAAGTCTCAGATGTATATAATGCCATTGAAGATGGTGCTGATGCTGTTATGTTGAGCGCAGAAACAGCCTCCGGTAAATTTCCAGATAAAGCCGTTGAGATGATGGAAAGAATTATTCGATCTGCTGAATCCCATATGCCCCATAAAAATCCGGATGAACTGGATAGTTCAAATACAACCCATTCAGAATTAATTGGTCATCTGGTGTTTTCTGCCTGTAAAGATTTATCTGCTCATTCAACAGGAAAAATTATTTGCCTGACCCGAAGTGGATATTCATCACGCATGATTTCAAAATATCGTCCTTATTTTCCCATATTTGGCATTACTGATAAAACCAGATTTGCAAGAGAAATGAGAATTAACTGGGGAGTTGAACCAGTTGTTATTAAGGAACTTGAAGAGGCTAAAACCAATATTCATCGCATACAAATGGCTGCTGAAGAGTGTTATCAACGAAATTTTATTGGTAAAAACGATAAAATTATCGTGACTGGAAATAATCTTTTCAATTTTCAGCAAGAAACAAACATGCTTTGTATTTATGATCTAAAAGATTTGGTTGAAAACCTGGATTAAATTGTGGTTCCTATCCACCTAAGCTCATAAGGAATGCTCAACAAATAAGTTTCCCTCTTTAATTATCTGTAACCGAGACTATCGATGATATAACTGTTAATGTAGTGGCTATTGGGCAAGGATAAAGAAAGAAAATACAAAAGGATATTTAGATGACACAAAACGTGATGTTTTTTTATCTTTCCTAATAATCATAAAACTCTAATGATTGAATGAATCAAAAACGCCTGGCACGATACCTTCAGATTCCAATTCTTTTTTTACAATTCGATGAGTTGCTGTTTTTGTAAATTGGTCGACAATACGAATATATCTGGGAACAGCAAATTTAGGCAAATTTTCAGAAACAAAATCAATTAAATGTTTTGGCTCTATTGTTTTGCCATCAACAGGAAGGACTGCTGCCATGATATCATCTTCAGCTAATTCCGATGGAACTGCATAAACAGCAACCTCAAGAACGTCCGGATATTTAAGAATGGTCTGTTCAACTTCATATGCTGAGACATTTTCACCTTTGATACGCATAGACTCTGTATTTCGACCAACAAAGTACAAATATCCTTTTTTGTCACGTTTCATCAAATCACCGGTAAATATCCATCCATCCCTTTCCTTTTTATTGGAGGCCTCTTTATTTTTATAATATTCAATAGATCGTTTCTTTTTGGTTGATGCAGGAAATATAAGCTCACCAGGAGTGCCATCAGAAACATCATTCATTTGATTATCCACAAGGCGATATTTTAATTTTAAAGGAGGTTTACCAATGGACCCTATGGGCCCTGTTCCAAGATTTAGGATGGTTTTTCCACCACCATCAATAGCACCATAGGTTTCATAAATTTTAACGCCAAATCGTTTTTCAAAGGTTTCCCACAATTCAATAGGGCAGGCGGCTGAAATAATGAAATGAACATTATGATTGTTGTCTGTTGGTCTTTCTGGTTGTTTCAACAGAATTGGAATCATGGCACCAATTGTATTAAATGTGGTTACGTGATGTTTACGAATATCATCCCAAAATTTTCTGGCTGAAAACTTTTTGGCCAGAACAACAGATGCCCCAACATGCAAAGCTGTTGTGATAGAAACAAATAAAGCATTACCATGAAATAATGGCATACATGTATAAATAATATCATCATCATTATAAAGCAAATGTGCAACCAGTGACAATAGTTTGACATTTGTTTGAGCATATCGGTACACAACACCTTTGGGCATACCGGTAGTTCCTGATGTATAGGTAATCAAACAAATATCTTCTGGATTACATTGGACATCAGGTTGATATGGTGGGTTGATGTAAGCATCACCAAGATTTTTAAATGACGTATTTGAACGTTTTGTACTTTCAGGATTAACAATAATGGTATGAATGTTTTTAAATTTGTCCTTGATTGCTTCAATTGCTGGTAAATATGATTCATCAACAATAAGAAATTGTGCATCACAATGATTTAAAATAAACAGTAAGCTGTCTCCTTTTAGTGAAACATTGATCGGAACAGCATACATGCCAAGTTTTTGCAATCCAAAAAAAACATCCAAAAAGCAAGGCGTATTTCCCATGAGCATTGCTACACCCTGAGATTGTTTGGCTGAACAATCCAGAAGAAAATTGGCCATACGATTTGCATTGTCATTCATATCTGCGTAGGTAAACGTTTCATCCTCGAATTTTAAAAAGAGCTTATTTTTGTGTTTTCGGGCTTGCTCTTCAAGCAGCTCTGCCCATGTCATATCATGAGGAATGTGCATTTTAGGGATGCTGTAAATATTGTCTTTCAATGTACCTCGATACCATTCTGAAACGACAAATCGTGCCAGAGAGCGAACTGTTCTGTATGCCAATGAGAATTTATTCATTTTTATCGTCCTTTAAAGCATTGCTTGCTTAAATTTTTTCAATTGTTTTTGATAATGATCTGGATTTTTTAGATCCATTGTCAGTACTTTTTCGGCCAATCGAATGGCTTGCTCATAATAACCATTTACATAATAAGCTTCAGCCAATGTGTCCAAAATATAATGCTTTGATTCCAATTCTGCCGCCTTTTTAGCCAATATCAGTGATTTTTTTGGATTGCGTAATTCTTTTTGATCACAAGTGGCATATAACCACGCAAGATTATTTAAAATATTAGCATCATCAGGGGCCAGCTTTAAAGAATAAGTAAATGCATTGATCGCTTTTTGATAATTTTTATTCAGCAATGCGGCATCACCCAAAAGATTGTAAAGTTCGACATTGTCAGGTTCTTTTTCAATAAATGCCTGGATATATTCTTCTGCATGCATTAATAAAAACAATTTTTCAGAATCAGCCGGTAACTGAAAGCTGCCTATGAACAACAAAAGAATTCCCAGAAGATAGGCAATCATGCTTCGCTTGATTTTTCGATCATGATTGGAAACCCAGATAGGATCAGCCTCGCATTTTTCAAGGTAATCAATACGCTCAGAAATACTGAAATGATGCCAATTGGGTTGATCAGGAGGACGTCCACTGAAAAAAGTAATTTTTTTGAATGCATTGATCATTGGAGCTGCTGTACCAATCATTTGAAACGCAAAAATATCAGCTTCACGCTCAAAATTCCGCATAAAAAAACCAAAAATAAGTCGAAAATAGATAATAAATAAAAGCACCATGCAACAAGTCAGTAAAACAGAAGCGATATTCATATGATCAAATCCCAGTATTTTAAGAAAAAAATACATGCCAGATCTGACCACATTGACAATGACAAATGAAAAGGCCAGCACAGCCAGTAAATATTTTATAAGATGTTTACGTTTTACATGACCAATTTCATGAGCAATTACAGATTCAAGTTCATCTGGAGAAAGCGTCTCAATAAGTGCTTTTGTCACAAGAATATAGCGGAACTTTTTGGTAAGCCCCATAACACCAGCTGTGATCATTTTCCCGCCATAAATCGGCCAATATAAAATGTTTGAATATTGAACATTTGCTTTTCTGCAAACAGCATCAATACAAGCCCGATGATATCCATCGGGTAGAGGGTGACATCTCCATAAAATTTTAATAAATTTGGGGGCTAAGAATGCAATAATCATTAAAAAAACAATGAACTGTATATTTTCACCAATCGTTGTGTTCAACATTGATTTAATTGTACTATCCGGAAGTAAGTGTATGATATCGCCAAACAAAGAAATGCAAAACCATGGCAATAGCATCGGTAAACTAAATGATAAATTCGAAAAGATATAAACAGGACGTGAAGGTTTATCTGGATGTAAAAGGGCATATACATTATATTCAAAGTAAAAGACGATGATAACGTATAAAAAAAACAGTAACAAAAAACAAAGCGCTGTCAATGTAGGAACGCTTTGAAAAAGAGGAATACCATCAAAAAATTTTTTTAGATTTAGCGCATAAATATCAAGCGTATAGAAAAGAAGACCAAGAATGGTCAAACGTGATGTTAACCGATCACAAGTGTCAAAATGCCAGGGTTGACTGTCCTGTATGACTTTCCTCTCAAGATTTGAAAATACATAGCGGGTGACTGATATAAAAATAAAAAATAATAGATTGAATAAAATAATGGCTGTTTGATCTGAAAACAGATAAAAGTCTGGTTTTTGATAGGTTGAAAAAATAAGCAGACAAACGATGAAATAGATGAATTGAGTGAACATAACTACAGCCCTGTTTCAATGACATCTAAATATATTTCAAAAATTTTCGGGCAATTTTGAGCAAGCTTTGTTAACCGAATGTTTTTGATAAGATCAACCCTATATAAAGGATAAATAGCTTCAGGTGAAAGGTGCTGATTCATGCAGTAAGTTCCTTGTTAGATTTAATTTTTTTGAAAAATCGTTCTTTTTCACTATAAATACAACCACAATACTGTTGACGATACATTTTTAATTGCTTTGATAATTCAATGCCTTGTTTCCATCCAATGCGAAAATCTTCATAATAAAAAGGAACCTTATATGCTTTTTCCAGATCTTCACCCATTTCTCGAATCAATTCATGGTTTTGAAATTTGCTGTATAACAGAGTGGTTGTGAAAAAATCAAATTTTCCTCTTTTTGCCACAATTGCTGTTCCTTTCAAACGATCATAATAACAAATTCGACATCGGTTATTTTCTCGAAAAGCCATTTGCTGAATCCATGTTTCTAAAGGATAATCATCAGAATAGATCACACGAAGGTTAATATCATTAGCATAAGTTATTAAGGTTTGTTTTCTGCGATTGAATTCATTAAAGGGATGAATGTTTGGGTTATAAAAATAGCCCATTATTTCTATATGTTTATCTGTAAAACAGGAAATTGGATACACCGCACATGGTGCGCAACAAATATGAATTAAACCTTTCATTGTTTCAGTAATTCATCACATATTGAAAAAAAATACACATAATGGCTATCGAAGCGGAATGTTTAAAATTTCATCTTCAATGGCATCTGGATCTGAAGAATTGTACATGGCAATATTTTTTAAATGAGCAAAACTGTCAGGATCCATACCTTCAAATATAACGCCAAATCCGCCTGGAGCATGTCTTGTAACCTTTCCATCCATTTCCAGACTAATTTCATTAACACCTCCAGGAAGAATAACCTTAACATGGCAGGGGGTACCAATGTCTAATTGTTCTTCGGATTCAACAAAAAGACCATTTAAACTCAAATCTTTTGTATTGGCTTGAGTCGCAATTTCTGTACCTTCCACAGAAATAATGACCTGTGTTGCAAACTCTACACGTGTTCTTCTTCGTTTTTCGTTCATAAAAACCTCTCATGAAAAACTCAATATATAAAGGATAAAAGTCAGTGACCGGTTTAAATGGTTTTTTCACAGTGAAAATCACATCTTTGATGATAGCTGGCCACATGCTGCTGAAATATCCGAACCTTTACTTTGACGTATAATAGCGGTATAATTATTTTTTATCAAGAAATTTTGAAAACTCTCAACCCTGGAATGATCCGGACGTTCAAATTTGCTTTTGTGATGAGGATTATATGGGATCAAATTGATTTTTGTATGAATACCACGCAACAAGTCACAAAGCTTTTTTGCTTGCTTAATATCATCATTTACATGTTTAATCAAAACATATTCTATTGTAATTCTTCGGCCGGACCGCAAAGGATAATTGCGACAAACTTCCAGCAATTGCTCTATTGGATATTTTCGATTAATGGGCATTAAAACATTCCGAGTGTGATTATCAGTTGCATTTAAAGAAACAGCAAGCTGGACCGGAGAATATTGACTGAATTTGACCATATTTGGTACCATACCACATGTGGACAGGGTCACTTTTCGTGTTGAAAATTGAAAGCCATATTTTGAATTTATTAAAATATCAATGGCTTCTATAACATTTAAAAAATTGGCAAGAGGTTCTCCCATTCCCATAAAGACTATATTTTTGAGAGGCAAATCAGTATCATTCAAATCTTTCATAACCATTTGAACCTGAGATACAATTTCACCAATCGTAAGATTTCGTTTAAATCCTTGCCTGGCAGTCAAACAAAAAGAACATCCTTGTGCACATCCCACTTGAGAAGAAATGCAAAGGGTATGATGATTACGTTCAGGAATCAAAACGCTTTCAACATAATGATTATCATTCAATCGAAACGCATATTTTTTTGACCCATCAGATGAATGCTCGATACAAGCTGTTTCAATACATGATATTGTAAATTTTTCATCAAGTTGTTGACGTAAAGAAAGAGAAATATCTGTCATGGACTGAAAATCATCGGTTTGATTCTGATATATCCACTTAAAAATTTGAGTCGCTCGATATGGCTTGATATTATGTGCAACCAGCCATTTTTCAAAAGCATTTAAAGATAAAGATTTAATATTGATTCGATTCATTGTCATGCTTTCATTCAAAAAAATTGATCATGGACATCATGGCATAAATATTGAATAATGAAAATACCAAAAATTACATGTTGTTCAATATATTATTGATGATCACATAAATTTGTTTCAGATAACCTTTGAATTTATTGAATAACTTTCTGATACAAAGTGTATTCTTTTTATTGACCAATAAGTGATTTTGTGAGGGATTTTCCTCTGTTGCTCTTTGGCAAACTTTATGGGTATTAAACAAAAAAAAACATTCAACATCTTTTGGTTGTCGATTCATATGCTATTTCTTTTAACTTGACAATCCTTAGAGATCATATTATTTATAAAAATTTTATGATTCCGTACAGAGAGTTTCCAAAATGTTTGAAAACTTAAATGACAGGCTAAATAACATATTCAAGAAACTCAAGGGACATGGCAAGTTAACTGAAAAAAATATTGAAGATGGCCTCAAAGAAGTTCGAATGGCTTTATTAGAGGCGGATGTTCATTATAAGGTTGTTAAAAATTTCATTGCCAGCGTCAAAGATCGAGCTCTTGGTCAGGAAGTTTTAAAAAGTTTAACCCCTGGACAACAGGTGGTTAAAGTTGTTAATGAAGAACTGACTGCACTGATGGGCCAGGACAATGAAGAACTAACAATTGCGGGTCCGACACCTATTCCAATCATGTTGATTGGACTTCAAGGCTCAGGAAAAACAACATCGGCCGGTAAACTCGCAAAACTGCTTCGAACTAAAGGTAGAAATCCATATCTGGTTCCAGCAGATGTCTACCGACCGGCTGCAATTGATCAGCTTCAAAAAATTGGCAAAGAAATTAATATTCCGGTTTTTCCATCAACTATAAAGATGGATCCGGTAGATATTTGCAAGCAGGCGCGTGATCTTGCATCACAAGAAAGCTGTGATACCTTAATTATTGATACAGCCGGCAGACTTCATTTAGATGAACCTTTAATGGATGAATTGAAGCGTATCAAAAAGGCTGTATCACCATCTGATATACTGCTTGTGGCTGATGCAATGACAGGTCAAGATGCAGTAAATATTGCAAAGTCCTTTGATGACACTCTTGATTTGGGTGGCATCCTGCTGACCAAAATGGATGGTGATGCGCGAGGTGGAGCAGCCTTATCCATTAAAGCAATAACCGGCAAACCCATTAAATTTTTGGGAATTGGCGAAAAACTGAAAGACATTGAAGCCTTTCATCCAGAACGAATGGCATCCAGAATTCTGGGTATGGGTGATGTTCTGACGTTTATTGAAAAAGCACAGGCTGTTGTTGATCAAGATCAAGCGATAGAACTTCAAGAAAAACTTCGCAAACGCCAGTTTACTCTTGAAGATTTTCGGGACCAGATGGTTCAGATTAGAAAAATGGGATCATTAACTGATCTTATTGGTATGATTCCAGGTATGGCAAATATCAAGCAATTAAAAAAAATGGACATCGATGATCATGAACTGGTTCGAGTTG
>Ga0272440_1003142_pt1 | contig 12473 bp, 3 predicted proteins | sample SSMMMBAug17_FD_192440 | JGI IMG/M metagenome (GOLD analysis project Ga0272440, IMG submission 192440) | Marine sediment archaeal communities from Little Sippewissett salt marsh, Falmouth, MA, United States - SSM-MMB-Aug17 | ecosystem: Environmental > Aquatic > Marine > Wetlands > Sediment ... | reverse complement strand
ATGTCGTAACAATAAAATCAAATCCAGAAGGTCAATCTGTTGATCATTGTTCACATCACCTGGCAAGCTCGGCTCTCTCAGTGTCGTATGCGCTATAAAAACTTCAGAAAGATTATGATTTATATCTTCAGCAATAACCATGATTTTATATTCGCCAAGGAGAGTCAGGTCTGAAAGTACACCACGATATAATCCAGTTGTTGGGGAGTAGTTGAGTTCACATTCTGGTAAGGCGATGCCTGTTTCAGTTTCTGTAATGTCAGTCCCTGGTGAAATGGCATGGGCCCAGACACGTGAAATATCGTGTTCTCCTTTAAAAACCGATGCATCTATTTGAATAGATTTTTGTGGTGCCAATACTGTAAGCGTTATTTGTGAAACTTCCGGATCTCCTCCAGGCCATAACTCACCATGCAGGTAGAGATTGGATGCCAATGCACCATCATGCTCTGTATTGGGGATTCCATCGGCATTGTCTTCTAATTGAGGTGATGAATATCCCATTTGGATTAATGATGATCTTGCAAATTCAAATGATTTGTAAATACTGCTTCCCTTTTGTAGTTTGTTAAAAAAATAATAAGAAAAAGATAGCTTCCCTTGATAATCGGTTGAATACTCATTATTCCCTGTACTTGTAAGAATAACACGTTTTAAACCAGAAAGTGTTTGGATAAAATTTCCTGAATAGCAGGATTCCAATATAAGAATAATGGTGCAATTGGTTTGTTCCTGAATATAATCAAGGGCAGCGTTTATTTCATCCGCATGAATGTATTCATCATTACCCAGAACCTTAAAACGACCATCAGATGTGCCATGGCCCTGCATCAGGATAAAAAGTGGGATATCTTCACTGACGACATCAATATATTCATTTTTGATGACATCAATAAACTTTTCAACAGTCGGTGTTGTGACATCTACAACAGGATCTGGAATATAGTCATAGTTATAATCAATGCTTTCAGAATGCAGCAACAGACAGATTTCATCATCTTGGTATTTCTTCTTTTTAAATTGCCGGTATGCCAACGTACAAATATTGAGTGTCGTTTTCCAGAGGAGATTCTGCATTTCAGCATATCCCCCACCCAAAATGATGGCTCTGCCATTATCAACATCAACAGGAACCACCAGGGTGTCACTTTCACATCCAATATATGTCTCGTTTCCTGGCCAATAGGCTTTGAATTTATAAATACCCTTTTGCTTGAAAAACTTTTGGGTTTTAGCGTATTCGCCATTATTATTTTGTTCACAAATCACATCTTCATAATTGCCCAAAGGATCAAATACTCTTAGCGTAATCAGGGGAGATGCCACAACAGGAAACATAGCCCCATGGATGGTATAATCATTGCCTGTTTTTGGGATCAGATGTAATTCTCTCATGCATGATACAATGCTTTTTCCTTTGATAATACGAAATGTTCTGGCTGCGCTCACATGAACATTTCCCTGATCATCTGTCCAATGGGCAACTAATTCATAATCACCAATATCAAGCGTTGCAATCCAATCTTTATCCATAAATTCGCCAAAAGCGTTGCAATTGATTTTCTTTGTTAATACATCACCAGAATTGTCTTGTTTTTGGAGGTTTAATGTGATTTTTGAATTGGAGGTTCTGGGAATGATCGTGCCATAAATAAATACAATTTCTCCTTTATGAATCAGCTGTTTTTCAACGACCACATGAATGCCACCATTATCTTCTCTAACCACAGTTAAAACAAGTGGATAATCCTGTTGAAAGCCTGTCTCTGTATTGGTAGATCTTAATAAAAAGCGATGTTCTTTAATGTCAGCCGCACTTCCTGCTTTAATTTTTAGAACCAAGTCTCCCTGTTTGGCAACAAGGCTTTTTCCCATATATTTTCCATTTAAATAAAAATTATGGTTCAGTCCATCGGATAGGCCAATACAATTTGACAGGATATTGCCATAAAAATCATCTTTTCGTTCAATATGAATGGAATAAATGGCAGTGTCTGAAATTTTTATCAGATGTGAATCTGGTTCAACTGAAAGTATAAATCGTTGATCTTGCCGGGTAAAAACTTCAATTGTTTCTGAATAGTTTTCACTGGGAATCCCATTTAAAAAGGCTCTGATTTTGTAATAGTATATTTTTCCTTCGTTAATATAATTATCTGTAAAATGATCCTTTCCTAACATGCTCAAAATATCAATCGGCATTGTGTTGACCTGGTAAAATATGCCATTTTTGAATTCACTTCGATAGACATGATATGTCATTCCAAAAGGTTCCAATAGGTGATCCCAATGAAGTACAACTGAATTATGGTCAATGCGTTCAACTTGAAGCCCGGTTGGATCAGGCGGCTGATTATCACCAGAAAGATAGATATCATCCACAATTTCTGATGATGTCCAATTCCCCAAGGCATCTGAAAATTGGGCATAAACCTGTCGTAAGCCATTTCCTGAGTTAAGAAACCAGTTATATATTCTGGCATAGTCAACAGGCTCTGACCAATTTTCAGCATCGTTTGAGAACTTCATTTGCCCCATGTCGATTCCCGCATCAATTGCGGATAAGGTCAGTGTCACAGATGGTGTCCCAGTCCATTTTGCATTATTGTCAATTTGAATACTGCAATTGATTGGTGGTGTTTTGTCTATATAAAAGCTGACAGGCGTTGCCATTCCAACAATACCGGTGATATCAGCCGTTTGTGCTTCCACAGTATGAGAACCATCAGTGCCGACAACAAGTGCTTTTTCATAGTTCAACCATTGGCCGCTATCCAGGCGGTACGTTATTTCTCCACGTTCGGCTTCAATGGTAATGATGTATTGATCGTTGGAATAGTCTGTATCAGGTTCTTTGGAAATAAGCACACCGGGCTTGCTTTCATCAAAAGAACATGCTTCTCCCTGAATCCCCGCAGAGAAATCACCCGGAATGGATTGATTGCTGCCATCAAAGCTGGCCTGACCGGATATGGGATATGAACCAATTTTCCCAACAATTTCATAGCTCAGATGCCTGGCATTTCGATCAAGAAATGTGCCCCACCGAATTCTTCGCATCTCAGCATCCCATCGCCCCCCTTCAGTAATGTTTACAGGAAGAATCCCTTCTGGAAGTTCTTCATAAATGGCATATGTGATGATATCTGCAGATGGACTGACAATAATACTGATTTCAGGTGTACAAGACAGATTATTGGCGATCATTCTCTCTAATTGTTTGCTTGATATGCATTGGTTAATTTCGATTCTATTGCGACCCATGATTTCAAAATTATTTCCATTGACACTGATCAGACCAGAAACAGCATAGACACCTTCATTACCAATTACTTCATATGATAATGTGCGTTTTGAATGATCCAAAAATGTGCCCCATTTAATGCGCTTGTTGGTTTCATCCCAGACCCCATTTTCATTTATGTTAATGGGGATGATACTGTCTGGAAAAAATTCTTCCACAGAATAGGCATCCACCACAATATTTGGATCAATTTCAATGGTTACCTGAGGAGAGCATGACACCATGGTATCTGTTGTTCGGTGGGTTGCTTTCACATAAGGTAACTCGGGATAAACAGCTTCCGCAGTATTGCTTTCTGCCATTGCAATGGAATATGCTTTTGCTTTGATTGTTGTTTCGTTGCGCAATTCAATGGGATGAACATATAACATTGAATTGATATTGGGTGTTGTTCCATCAATGGTATACCGAATTTCAGCACCCGGTGTTGGGCATGAAATACTGACTTTTATAGGGACTGGAGTTAAATCAGGCGGATCAAAAACAGGTTTTTCTACTTTTGCACTATTACAAAAAATACTTGCGCCTGTTGTTCCGGGGATCAGGTAATCTTTGCCATTCAGGCTGAGGACCCCAGAAAGTTCATAATTACCGGTGCTTCCCATGACAGCATAGGTAAATGTATGTACATCGTGATCATAAAATGTGCCCCACCTCAGGACATTGTTTTCAGAATCCCAAATGCCATTATCACTCATATGAACCGGTTTTAAACCAAAAGGAATGGTTTCTTCAACAGCCCATGCCTCAGCAGAATTTGCCGCTTTAACTGATATACTGATTTGTGGCAGGCAGGTATAATTATTAGAGATAATTCTAAGCAGGTTTTCATAAGGTGGACACACAATGCTGACCTGAGAATCGCCTGAAAAACTGGCTTTTCGTCCATCAAAGGAGGCAATGCCATCGACTTGATAACTTCCTTCTTCACCCATTATCTGATATGTAAATATTTGAGGTTTATTCTCAGTAAAAGTACCCCATCGGATTTTATGGCTGTGATAATCCCATATCCCATCTTCACTAATATTTAATGGAATGGATCCCTTTGCAAGCGTTTCTTCAATCGCCAAAGTTGAACTGGGTGCATATGGTATGATTTGTAGTTGAATCTCTGGCTGGCAAGATGAATTGTTTTGTATTGTTCTGGCTAATCGGCTGTAAGTCATACAATAGAAGCGCACCCATGACTCACCTGAAACTTTTGAATCAAAGCCATCTGCACTGACAGTACCACAAACTGAATATGATCCATCAGGCCCGGCAAGATCATAGGTCAGGCTTCTGGGCGTTTTATCAATAAATGTTCCCCATCGAATAGTCCTGTTTTGTTTATCCCATTCACCCTGATGACTGATTGAAGAAGGGATCATGGTTTGATACAATACTTCCTCAACAGCATAGGCATTGACTGATTCTGTGGGCGTAATTTGAATGGTAATGGATGGCGAACAGCTTAACATGCCATCTATGGTTCTTTTGGATATGATCGAAGCATTGGCAGTCAATGACATACATACCATTAATATGAGTGCCCATATACAATTCATTTTTTTTATATTCATCATAAGCCATATATGAAATTGGTTTTGGTTTTTATTCAATCATTTTTTAATACCCAGCAACCGGGTTTATCGCCCCCAGCATTATGATATTCACCGCCCTTGATATAAATATACCCTGCCCGGGTGACATAACTGACAGGGATTGGATTGGGGCCACCTGGCCATTGGGCGCCGTTTTTCCAGGCATTATCATAGTTTTTAAATTCATTTTGATCAATTGTCCAATCTTTATTCCAATCTGCGGGATGAATGACTTGTGGGGAATACTCATAAGCGCCGATATCTGTAATATTATTGACAGGTCTGTCATTGCCATCTTTGTCATGAACAGGAAGATTATTGATTTCGTTTGTGCCGGCATCAATACAGGGTGAAGTTGGTTTTAGTCTGTAGTTTCCATTTTCTTCATCAATGAATTGGGGCGGGCTATTGATATTTCCTACTTTGCTATGAAAGTCTGAGCCATAATATTGGGAGTTATTGTGATAGAATCTTTCTATTGAGGCGGAGCCTGTTAGATATATATTATCACCAGTACCATTTGGAGCACTATTGTTTCTAATTATATTATTGCATACATTTAGTATTACAGATTTATTTGCTATATCAATATATATACCACCGCCTTTTGCGTCATCTGAACTATTACCATAAGAACTATTATCAGAAGCCTTATTGTTAATAATTATATTATTAATTAGAGAGATTGTAATATTTGCCTTAATATAAATGCCTCCTCCAGAAGAAGTGCTAGCGCTCACTTCATTATTTGCAATAATGCTATTCAAAAGAATAAATTTTCCATTAGTAGAACAGTATATTCCACCACCATATGTATTTTCATAACCAGTATAATAATAATATCCATTTTGAAAAGTAATCCCTTCCAGTTGAAGATTCGATGCATAAGCTGAATAAAAAGAAAAAACTCTGCCTTGTTTGTTGCCATCAAGAATAACATCTCCTGTTTTGTAACCATGTTCAGGCTTTAATGTTAAAGATTTATCACCTGTTGCACTACAACTAAAATTTCCCTTATACACCCCAGGCGCAAGATAAATAGTATCATCTTCGCCACTATCTTCTGAAACCAATAATTTTTCACTTAACTGAAAACTGGTACTTACATGGTAATCTGCGGCATAAAGCATTGATAGGAATCCAAAAATAGCAATTAAAAAGGGGGAAATTAAAATTTCAAATATTTTCATTTTTTAAACCTCCATATTTGATATGGTTATTTGATTAGGAAATCCCTGAAAATAACTTCCCCATTTATTGATATTGTTCGTTTTGAGGTAACTGTGCTGTAGAGACGTAGGATGCTACGTCTCTACACGACCTTATGTTTTTGTACAATCAAGAAAAATGAGCATGTTATTTTCCGAGCTTTCCTTAAGGTTAGGAAATCTTGAAAAATAAGTTCCCCAATCGGACAAGTCAGACTTGTCTGACTTTTGCAAATGAGAAACTTACTTTTCAAGCATTCCTTAGTTAAAATAATAGATAAATATATTTTTTACAATGGTTGTTTTCGAGATTTTTTGAAAATTATTATTGCATCTCCCATTCAAATACTGAATTAGAACAGTCGTATATATCAATGTAACATCCGCAAAACATCCATTCCTATCAATGATCAGCATTTGTTCGCCCTCCGGACAAAAACCGGTATCAAACCTATGCTCGAGAATGAATTAGAAACGTTTGTCTTCGGTCATAGGTTCGCAAACGATTGTTGTAAGGAGGGCGAACACAAGGTTCGCCCCTACATTGATTTCTAATATAGGTTTGGTTTCGGTTTTTGTTTGAAGGCGAACATAATAAGGAAGGTTTGACCAACCATAAGGTTCGATCAAACAGACGAATAACATAATATTACTACGATATACCCGAAAATTTGTATCTTCTATGAATTTCGGGGTAAGGTTGGAGTCCCAAATCTTTAGATTTGGGAGTTACATAAAAAGAACTGACGCCCAAATCTAAAGATTTGGGAATCCAGCTCCTGGTTACCCCGAAATTTAAAGAAGATATGATCCCTCCCTTACTTATCTTCTAAAGCAATTCCATTCAGTTAATCTCCCCATTCAAATATTGAATCAAAACAATGGCATCAATCATCCCCACATCCGGCAAAACATTGATGCCACTCAGTGATTTTAAAACAATGATCAGGTCTTTTAATGTCGTTTGGTTATCGCCATCAAAATCTTTTTTTCGGCCAACATTGGTCACTCTGACAAGCACCTGTTCTGGGTCTGAAATTTCATTATCCATATTTTCAGCATAAAAAAGCACTGTGTATGTGCCATCATATGAGAAATTGGGAATGCTTCCCTTGTACATGTTATTTTGATCATAAAGCAACTCAGTTTCCGGAAAACTGATTGTTTGTGTACCCGATGAGATCGCTGCATCAGGTGGAATCACCTGGGCCCATACTTTTTGGATTTCATCTGCGCGGCTTTCCACTGTCAGCTGAACATCCAGGGATGTTTGATTATCCAACACTGGATTTAAATCAATATTGGATATCTCAGGACGTCCCCAGCTCAGGATACCTGGAAGATAGGTTAGACCAGCAATCATGCCATCGAACATAGTGGATATGCCATCGCCATTATCATCCAACAAGGGCGCTGGAAATTGTTTGTTGATCAGTTGATGTGAGGCATAATTAAAGGCTTTTTCAATGGAATCCCCCTGACAAATGCGAGAAAAGAAATAGCGAGATAAAGAGATGCGACCACTGGCATCTGTATTATAGGGTTCATCACCCGCACTTGTGATAATAATGCGTTTATCATGGCTCAAATCTTTGACAAACAGTCCAGAATAGCAAGATTCCATAATCAAAACAATCTGGCTGCCTGTTCTTTGTTGAAAAATGGTCAAGGCATCATTGAGTTGCGTACTGGAGATGTATTCATCACTACCCAAAATTTTAAATTTTGAATTACTGCTGCCATGTCCCTGCATGTAGATGTACAATGTATCGTTTTCATTTAAAATACTGGTATATTCATTTTGAATCACATTTGTGAGTGCATTTGCTGTTGGAATGGCAGTATCGACCACATTATCGGGAATATCATCATTGTTGATATCAATCATTTGAGAATTGATCATCAGATGAATCATGTCATCTAAAAAGCCCATGCGCTTGAAATCTTGATAGGCTTCAACCACCAATTGCTTTGTAACCTCCCAGTATGTATTCTGAATACTGGCTTCTCCGCCACCGACGATAATGGCACAGCCATTGTTGCCAACCAATAATTCGTATGCGTCGCTTTCACAACCAATGGCTGAATCATTTCCCATGAAATACGCTTTGAATGTCCAGAGGCCATTTTGGTTGAAAAAAGGCTGTGAAGTTCGAAAATTTCCATTGGCATCCGTGTAAAGTTCAACAGTCTGATCATTGGAACCATCAGGAGAAAATATTTTCATGGTAACAGGCGCATATGATAGTTCTGAATGAAACATTCCTGTAATCGTAAAATCCTCATCAATCGTTGGTCGTTTGTTTTGTCCTGGCGCACAGGTAATCATTGGTAATTGTTTTTTGATAATAATGGGTCGGCTTTCTGCAGTTCGTTGAATGAATGATGTATCCTGCCATGATGCTTGAATTGTGTATTGACCGGGTTCGAAATTTTTTATCCAATTTTCATCTGAAAATATCCCACCGGCTTGCGTATAGATTTTTTGGGTATGATATGAGACATTATTTGAAAATGCAGTTAATTGAATGTGTTGTGATTTCAAAGGGGGGTAGATAGCGCCATATATGGTATTGGTTTTTCCACGATGAATGATATGTTTGTTGACATCAATACAAATTCCAGATTGATGGACAATTGTCAGTCCCAGATCCCAGGATTTTTGAATATTCCCCGCAGCACCATCAAAATTGACACATTGCAATTCAAATTGATAATTATCGACAATCGCACTGCTTCTAGAAAATAGTTGAATGGTTATTGTGGCTGGTAACAACTGTATTTCATCAGCCCGAGTCCCCTTATCTTCCCCATTGACTAGAATTTGATATTGAATGCTTTGGGGCATATTATTGCACCAGAGGCTCAGTTGTCCCTTGAAAGTCGCCTTTTTAGAAATAATGAGATCATATGTTACCGTGCCGCCTTTCGGCAAAATTTGATGGGCATTGTTTATAAATTGTATATTGAAATCTGATGTGTCAGTCACAGTAATTTTTGCTGTGTTTGAAAAAGAATCAGATTCCAGTTCGTCTTTACAGGATTTAACGCGATAAAAATATGAATTATTGGATTTTATGTTAATATCAACAAATCCATTTGTGATCATGTCATAGGCATCCACTAGTACTGAATGAATGGGGTAATATAGCCCATTTTCAATTTGACTGCGATAGACACTATATTTAATAGAAAAATCGGAAAGGGGTTTCCATTTTAATTGAATCCCATTGGATATTTCTGATGCATCTAGATTATCTGGAGGCTGTAAATTATTCAATTGTGTAACCTCAAATGTTACAGCACGTTGTGCAGTTAACCCTTCCGGGTCCATTACAATAAAATCGAGTGTTTCAGAGCCGTACCATTTGGAATTTCTCACTGAAATACTGACAATTCCGTCATTGATTGAAACAAGAAGGTTATTTTCTCCTTTTACGCGCCAGGTCATTTCATTGGGTGAATTGTCAATATCACTAACATAGTTATCCAGTATCAGGTTTTCAAAATTTGTGTTTTGTGGTGTGCTTTGGTTTTGGATATCTAAAACCACTGGTGGATCATTTACTGCAGTGACTGTTAAAGTAACACTATCGCTAGCAGTTTCACCATCACCATCAGTGGCTGTAAAGGTAACAATTTCAACGCCATACCAGTCTGGGCCAGGGATTGTAATACTTGCAATACGATTTATGATAGAAATTGAGAGTTCATGGTTACCAGTGTAGCTCCAAGATATGTCAGCGTCTGACGTTTCTATGTCATCAATATAGTCATCTAAGGAAATACTTGTAAAAGAGCTTCCTTCCAAGATTTCTTGATTTTGAATATCTGAAAGAACCGGGTGATCGTTAATTGGATTAACTACAAATGAGACATTGGTAAAATCGCTCAAAAATAAAGGATCTGTTGCTATAAAAGTAATTGTTTCTTTGCCAACCCAATCTTCATGAGGTATTTGAATATTTGCGACACGGTTTTGAATGGTAACAGTCAGTTCGTTCTCGCCAGAACATGTCCATGTGATTTGTTCACGAGTATGATCATCATTTACAAAATAATCCAAGGAAATGGAGGCAAAAGCTTCACCTTCATTAATTGTTTGACCTGGAATATCAATTACAAGCGGTGCATCGTTAATTGGATTTACAATGAATGAAACAACAGTATATGCAGTTAAATTACCAGGGTCTATTGCTGTAAAGGTAATGTTCTCTGTACCATACCAATCATTATCTACTATTCCGATGTTGGCAATACCATCGGCAATAGATACCTGCAAGTTTGACTGACCACTTGCGGACCAACTTATTTCAGAAATATGGTTGTCAACATCCGCTACATATTGACTTAATGAAATTGATGTAAATGAACAGCCTTCATCAATGGTTTGACTGGGAATTGAAGCAATTTTCGGAGCATCGTTAACAGATCTAACAGTAAACATAACAGTACTTGTTGCAGTCAAGCCACCAGAATCTGTGACTGTAAAATGAATATTGGCTGCACCAAACCAATTTTCCTCTGGGGTTTTTATTGTAGCAATACTATTTTCGATCGAGACTTGAAAATAATTACTGGAGACATCCCAGGAAAAATCAGTATCTCCATCAATATCATCTACATAGCTGTTTAATGTAATTTCTGAAAAACTTCCACCTTCATCGACAGTTTGGCTAGGAATTACTGAAAATTGGGGTTGATCATTAACTGGTGTTACCATAAAAACAACGCTTTCATTGGCTGACAACCCTTCTGGATCGGTGGCGATGAATGTAATAGTTTCACTGCCATTCCAGTCTTTATGAGGTATTGTGATAGTCGCAATATGATCAATAATATTAATTTTTAGAGCATTCATACCAGTACAGGTCAATGAAATCTCTGATTTTGAACTGTCTTCATCCCAGATAAAATCATCCAGTTGTATAGATGTAAATAATCCGCCTTCAGCAATGGCTTGATCTGGTATGTTTGAAATAACAGGCTTTTTATTTGGTTCTGGTATCACTGAAATTTGTGCATTTTGTCCCACACCAATGCATCCGCCAGTAGTAGATGAAAAACTGATATTGATGTGTGTCGTGCCTGTTTTCAAAGTCTTTAGTTTAAGGTCCATTAACTTGAGCGGCATTGTTGATAGAGGCCAAGCGTTTGAAAGTACAGCCCATCCTACTACGATACACTTATCTGTAGAACTATCCTGATCTATATCTTCAGAATCATCGGTTTCAAGATAATTTGATAATAATCCATAAGAAAACAGGGATTCAATATCCAATAATTCAATATTGGAGGAGCTATAGTGAATACGAATACCTATTCCACTTGTCTCTTCTATTGCATCATAAATTACTGATAGCAATAATTCAGTATTTACTGGTATTGTTTTTGATGTAGGCGATAGTGATACATATTGAATCATATTTGAAACTGCATCAATACCCATTCCTCTAAATTCATTGTTCCCCAGGTATCTCGGTGGAATTGTATCAATTGCTGATGCGCTAAACACTTGTTTTTGAACAAACATAGAATCAGTTAATACGATTTCTATTTGATCGCTTTGATCCCATATTTTGAAAGTTAATTCTTCATCTATCGAAGCCCCTTCATCTTCTTGCGAAGTATTATCATCTCCATAAACTGACATATTAAAAAAACCAGGATGTGTCACGACAACGTGACCACACATTATTCCTTGTGCATCAAAAATAGCAATTTCATCGCCAACTTCTGACATCTCTCCATTAATATTAAACACATCTCCATAAAACACCATCGAAGATGTTGTCGATGGTACTGTAAAATCAAAATGATCTGCAAAAACAGATGATATTGCCAGATGAATCAATACAACGATATATATGATATTATATCTTTTCATATTCTTTTCTCCTGAAAAAAGTGTTTAAATTCGGGTAAATTCTATTTCGGAAATCGGTTAATCCATCAAATGCCTGAACAAATCAAGTATATCCATTAAATCCAGTCGGCCATTGTCATTAAAATCGCCTGTCACTGAAGACGAACCAAAGACACTTATATAATCAATTTTTGGATCAGAAATTTCATGATTGTGATCCAGGGCATATGTTATAATTTTGTAAGTACCTGCCTGATTCAATTGATCCAGTGTTCCGCGATATTCATTTGGATTTTCAGTTGGAGACAGGATCACTTCAGAATAGGAAACAACAGTGTTGTCTGAGGTCTTAACTTGAGGTGGAATGATTTGTGCCCAAACTTTTGTGATATCTGTATCGCCCATTGCGGTTTGAACAATAATCTCTGTGTGGGTGATGCCTTTTTCCAGGATTGCGGGTAATTTTACTGATTTAATTTTTGGAATTAAATTCCAGGTCATCTGGCCGC